>Ga0224523_1000289_pt1 | contig 30111 bp, 22 predicted proteins | sample CFST50metaG_FD_182732 | JGI IMG/M metagenome (GOLD analysis project Ga0224523, IMG submission 182732) | Peat soil microbial communities from Stordalen Mire, Sweden - C.F.S.T50 | ecosystem: Environmental > Terrestrial > Soil > Wetlands > Peat | place: Sweden: Norrbotten County, Stordalen Mire...
GGTAATTTCCTGTGCCTATGTTCAATGAAAAATTATAAACGAATAAATTTATTTGTTGAATTAAACAATAAAGAGATAAATCCAAAGAACCATTATAAATGTGTGGATGTATATTATCCGCATTTATATTATCAACAAACCTTACATTATTTGTAATAAATTCACACGATAAAACATGAAAATTAAATGAATTCCAGTAATGTTTATCCGATATTTTATTTGAACTATAAATAAGATCATTTGTCTTTTCGAGATTTTTCTCAAGCACGTTAAAATTCTTATTTTTTAAAAGATATTCATTCAATGAAAGTTCTGAATATTCAACATCACTTAAAAATGATTTTATCTTATAGAATTTCAATACTTCTTTATTGAGATTTGAAAGTCTTTGAATAACTGTTGAATTAGAAAGCCTTAATTTCTTTGATAACTTTTTTATTAGTTTCTCATATTCTGAATTTATTAATAAATCCAGATTGTTCAAAATCTCTGCATAGATTTTATATAGTGCTTTATTATTTACGAGATAAGGAGAATTTAAATATTTTTTAAATTCATTAGAATATTCTTCTGAAAAGTTGCTTAATAAATTAAAAAGTTCCTTTATTTTCATATCGAAATTATAAAAAAAAATTACTTTTTAAATGCTTAATTATCAGAAGTTAGTATAAATAATTATTAAATAAAAGTACTTTATTATGTAAAAAAGACACATAATATCAGTTTTTTTTGTATTAATAATTATTGTAAGTTCGTAATAAAAGGGGATTTGTTATGAGAAAAATTATTTCCATTTCTATTTTATTCGTGTCACTATTTTTATCGGGTTTGTCTTTTTCCGCATCTAATCTTGAGTATAATTCTACTGCATTAAATAAAATTATTTATATGTCAGAAGTATCTAAAGAAGTATGCAGGGAATACACACTAATTGGTGGGCAATGGTATCTTGTAATTCATTATGATGATGGTACAATTGGAGTTTTTCCAATCCCTGCACCACCTGAGGACTAACCGATATAGTTAAATTGTAAGTTTGTTCAAGTAACATTTCTAATTCATATCAGAAGGGTTCTAGATATTTATAAGAAAAACTATTAAAAATTAATTTAATAGAATGAGACGGTGAATCTGAATGGACGCATAATCTGCCCGAGGAGCAAAAATGGTTCCAGAACAATTATATTTTAAAAAATCAGAGCTTGAAGAATGGATTTTTAAACATCGGATAAAATCAAGTTTTGAGATTGAAAAGGAAGCTGATGAGTATATTAGGAAACATCCATTTAAACCTTGGATAAATAAAAAGTGATGATGTTTTTTAAAATAAGAATTCGTTTTAAACTAATTTCTTAAGGCCGGTAGATTTTTCTTCCGGCTTTTTTATTAATAAGAAATTTCCAACCGGGTTGTGCATCATTCGCCTCACACCGATGGAAGAGATTGATAAAATTAGTGAAGACCTTATTTAATATTTTATCTCCTCTAAAAATTTAAATGTATTAAGTGAGTTTCAAGTGAGTCTTATATTTTAGATGGTTCGAATGTTGTTTTGAATCCGACAGATTTCGGTGCATCTAACTATGTGTAGTTGAAGTATAAATATCTAGCGTATATTCATCGCCAATTGCTAAAGTAAATTTTAAATAAACTCTTTTTATGTGTTGTCAGCAAAGTAAAAACATTTACAAATATTATATTACAGACAGTTTATTTAATCAGTTAAACACTGTTGATAAAAAATATTTTTGCAAATTCAGTCTGCAGTCGTCGGGTCAATGATAGTTGAAACTTTTGCAATATTATTTGCCGGAAAACTTCCTTGTTTGGCATGTTCACGAATCATATCTTCATTTGGTGCAATATAGACACAATATATTTTATCCGTTGTAACATAGCTTTGAACCCACTGGATTTGCGGTCCCATCTTATTTAAAACCCCGCAAGAAGTTTGTGAAATAACTTTTAATTGTTCAGCAGTTAATTTACCTGCATTTGGAATTTCCCTTTCAATTAAGTATTTTGGCATTTTATTTTTATTATTTTTTAAAATTATCCTACTCATATGGCTTTTCGGTTACGCCCCATTTTTTGAAATGGTTTACGGTTTCCACTTTTTGTCCGTAATCAAACAAAATATTTCTAAATTTATCAAAGTCAAATTGATATTAGAATTCCAACTATTCAGTTGACCATTACTAACAGCACTAAACTTTAAAAAATTCCTATAAGTTAATAATTTTATTATTTAGGACTAAACGTTAATTGATAACCTAAATACACCTGAAATAAAGTAGAACCCTGCAGATATCTTTCTGTAGAAAAATGAATGGATAGTACCGTTTTAGAATCTAATGAACCAAAAAGATTGATTTATTAAGAGATAGAATTCACACTTATTTAACTTTAGAAAGCCGGTAATTTTTTTCTTCCCGCTTTTTTTATTTCTAAAAAAGAAATTACCAACCGTGTTATGCACCATTCGCATTACACTGATGGAAGAGATTGATAAAAATTTGGGAGTGAGGCAACCGTGAGGCAGGTTCAAAAAAGACTCGGAAAACAGAACAAATATAAACTAAGCAGGAATATGCGGAACTTATAATTTAGCGTAATATTACTGTTATGCGATTTGTATTCCTGAATTTACAATGTCTTTAATAAATAGATTTGTTAAATCAAAATCTTTTGTATTATATGGTAGAGGGGAAATATCGGAATTATAAGATAAAGTAATTTTTCTTATTTTTTCTTTATCAAAAAATCTTACACCCTCAAAAGAATCCGATACTAAAAGCACATCAATATCGCTCCAATCATTATCTGTTCCTTTTGCATAGGAGCCAAAAAGATAAGCAGTTTTAATTGGGAAATTATTACTTTCCAATAATTTTATGTATCCTTTTAAATTCTGAATAATATTATCTATTTTAGTTCTTTCTTTATCCATTCATAAGTTTCCTTTATCATAGAAAAATTAGTTTCAGTAAATTCTTTTGTGCAAAGCTTATAAAATTTTGATTTATAATCAGTATATCTTGCCTCTATGTTAAAATCTGTTACTCTATTTAAAAATTCTTCGCTCTCTGTTGTTAATTTAAGTTTGGTTGATTTTGCTAATTTAAGTAAATCGTGAACTTTCGGAGGAGTATTTTCATTATCTTTAACATATTTAGCTTTTAATACTTTTTCAAGAATTAGATGGCCTATGTATAAACACCACATATAATGTCCATTCTTAAATAAACTTTCAGCTACAGGTAAATCCTGTTCAGCTAATTCTATCCAATACGCAACTTGTTCCTGAATTGTCATAAACTAAATACTAATTTTCATAATATAAAATAAACATACTTAATAAAATATTCAACAATTAAGTAGTTTTAAAAATCATTAAAATTAAGTTGGTTGTCTTTGATTGCATCCTTTGAAAAGTTTTGATTAAACCTTGTTTTAGCAGTGCGCGTGAGTTATCTAGACTTATGTCTGAGCTAGTGACGCAAGAGTTAAGCATTCAGGAAAAAAGCTCTGAAAACAAATAAAAATTAAAGCCTGCAACAGTCCGGGAAACTGATGCACATTAAAATCAAGAGTGAAGCAACAGTTAAGCAGTTATTAAAAAAGATTGTCCAACAGAGCAAAATCTAAAATTACAAAAGCAAAAATAAACTATTGTTTTATGTAGGTTTGGATGATTTGTACAATATGAGTTGGTCATCATAAGTACCGTGATTGAAAAGTTATGATTTGAGTGAATACTTATGGATTTCCTGAAAATGAAAATTGAAAAGGAAAAGAAAGAAGAGAATATAAAATAAAAATAAAATCTGTTCCCTCACAATTTTAACAGCTGATTAGTCGCTACAAAATGGTTGATTATGAGTTACCATAGCTTATGCTAAAAACTTTTGATTCAAAATTTAAGAAGAAGCGCAAATATGGTTGAAAAATAGCTTATTAAACATTAAAACGAGATTAATTTGGAGCTATTAATAATATTAAGATCCAGAGAAATACTTATAACAAATAACAAATAAAGTTGAATTAAATAGAGTCTGTTGATAATTTCAGGCAGTTTTTAAGTTCCTTTATCAATTTTATTTTCAGAAATTTAAATTATTTAACAGTATTTTAATAATATTTCGAATATAAATTATAGTTTTTATAATTTGGCCGAAGTTATGCCAAATAATTGCAAATAAAAAAATTTATTTGTTGATATTGAAAATATAATAGCATATATTTGTTATGTAGATATAAATTGACTTGCGAATTTATAGTTTTCTCACAGTATTATTTTAAGAATATAGGGTAAGTTATTTAGTTGGAACATTAAAGTACATCGAATCCGGGGGGATTAAGATTGTCTTAATATTCTTTCAAAATCCTCACTCATTTCAAATGCTTATGCCCAAATAATAAATTTTCCGCAATTATTAATATTGAAGATTTATTATTTTTTTGTGACATTTTTAAATTGTCGTTGTGTGCAACCTAAAGAAAAATGACAAACTCCGGTATAAGATTGAATAATTAATATTTTATAAGAGGCATTCTATTATGTGAGGTTCAAAAATATTAACGGAATATTTTTGGAACAATTATTAAAAATTCCTGACAAATAAAAAAAAATATATTAATTCTTATTATTTTTTAAAAAATATTAACAGGAAAAAAATAATAAATAAATTATATTCAAATTTCCAATTTATATTAAAAGAATTTACAAAAATTGAACTCAAAATTGAGGATTAAAATATGAAAAAAATTATATTCCTTTTCTGTTTCTTCTTACTGCTTTCGACACATATGAATCTTTGGGCGCAGGCAAATTCAGTGCAGATTGTGGGCGGAAGTTATTATAACTCTATAACTGCGGCCTGGGCTGGACTTGGAGTTATTTCAAGTGCTAAGGTCATTGAAGTTCAGTCATCTTATACAGGAGCAAATGAAACCTATCCCATCAATCTGACTGCAATAACCGGTGCAAGCGCAACGAATACGATTACAATCAGACCGGCATCAGGTATAAGCAGCATTTCCATTACTTCCTCGAATGCAACCGGAACTTTAAAGTTGAACCAAAGCAGTTATGTAATAATTGACGGCGAGGCAGGAGGAACGGGAGGAGCAGAAAACCTGATTATTGAAAATACTACTACGACAGGATATACAATTCAATTTAATAATTATGCCAACAATAACACAATAAAGTATTGCATGGTAAAGGGAGAAACTGTTACTGCCAACAACACTCCGACTAACGGTGTAATCTATTTCGGCGGCGGCACATCGACAGGGAACAGTAACAATACAATAAATTATTGTGACATAAAAGATGCAGGAACAGGAACCACATTACCACAGGTTTTGATTTTTGCGGCGATGGGAAGCGTTAATAATTCCAATAACACTATTTCAAATTGTAATTTGTATGATTTTTTCAGTGCGGGGTATAATTCTTATGGAATGTATTTAAGTTCATATAATTCGGCGTGGACAATTTCCAATAATAGTTTTTACCAGACAGCTGCAATGACTGCAACTGTAGGCTGTACGCAATATGGAATATATTTAAATACAGTTACTACCGGCAGTTTCACTGTATCCGGAAATTACATAGGCGGAAGTTCCGCGGGTTGCGGAGGAAGTGCATGGAATGTCGGAGGCAGTTTTGCAAATTTATTTGTAGGTATATATAATAATTCAGGTATTATCACAGGATATAACAACATTCAGGGAAACACCATCGGAAATTTTAACTGGACTTCGACATCAATCGCAACCGTTACTCCGGGAATATGGAGCGGAATGTTTCTGATTAGTGGATATGCTAATGTAGGTACAATCACGGGCAATGTTATCGGCAGTACGAGCGGAACTTCCTCTTCAATTACTATAACTTCGATTTCAACAGGTAGTGGAGGTTCATTCGGTATGGGTATAAGTTCTTCATTTTACGGAACCCTTTCAAAAAATTCAATCAGTTCAATTACAGTTGGCAGTGCAGGTTCAACTTATTCAGCAAATTTTAGCGGAATTTATTCATTTTCACCTATAACAATTTCAAAAAATTTCATTCATAATATCGGTATAACGGCTGTTTCTTCAACATCATCAACTTTAGCCGGAATATATTTAAATTTATCTTCGGCTGCAAATGTCCAGAATAATATGATAAGTCTGGGTAAAGATCCCGCAGGTAATGATGTTTCGCTTGGAGCGACTATTTACGGAATATTCGAAGCTTCAACTTGTCTTAATTCAACATATTATTTTAACAGCGTGTATATTGGGGGCACCACATCCGGTTTTTCAACTACATATGATTTTTATACCCTTTCTCCAAATACAAATTCAAACATTAAAAATAATATTTTTTCCAATATCCGGACAGGCGGAGGAGGTAGTCACTATGCTATTTTTATAGGTCTTTCAACTTCAGGTATGACACCCGGTTTTACTTCAAATTACAATATCTTTAATGCAGCTTCGGGTAAATTAGGATATTACGGAGTTACAATAACAAATTTAGACCAATGGCGACAAGCAACTTTCCAGGATTACAACAGTGGGTTCGGAGACCCGATGTTTAAAGTCCCTAACGGAACAAATGCTACGACCGATATGCATCTTCAAAATACTACGCCGGCAGAAGCATCAGGAATAGATGTTGGAGTAATCGATGATTATGACTTACAAACGAGAAGCGGATTGACACCGGTTGATATAGGAGCCGACGCAGATAACTTTACTGCTTCAGATAAATTTCCTCCGAATATAATTTATACACCAGTTTCAAATACATCATCGACATCAAATTATGTATTATCAAATTTTGCAACTATAACCGATGCTATCGGAGTTTCAACCGGAGCCAATTTACCAAGGATATATTATAAAAAATCAGGAGATGCCAATGTGTTCGCAGGCAACACAAGCTCGGATAACGGCTGGAAATATGCGGTTGCAAGCAATTCTTCGAGTCCGTTCAGCTTTACAATTGATTATAGTATAATAAACGGCGGAAGCGGAACAGTGGTTGCTGGAACACTAATTCAATATTTTGTCGTTGCACAGGATGATGCGAATAATTTATCATGCAATCCTTACGGAGCGACTTACAGCACTACACCACCGGTGCAGAATATTAACGGAAAGGCAGCAACTCCGAACTCGTATTATGTATGCAATACATTAAGCGGAACCGTAACAGTCGGGACATCCGGGGCGACATATACATCATTAACAAAAGCAAGCGGATTATTTGCCGATATTAACACGAAAGTTTTATCCGGTAATCTGACCGTTAATATAATTACTGATTTAACAACGGAAGACGGAACATTTATTTTAAATCAATGGTCTGAGCAAGGCGCTGGAGGTTATACTCTGACCATCAATCCTTCAGGCGGAGTAACAAGAACCATTTCCGGCTCAGTCAACACACCGATAATAACATTAAACGGTGCAAACAGGGTAACTATCGACGGCTTAAACAGCGGCGGCAATGCTCTTAAGATTCAAAATACATTTTATAATGGTTCAAATTATTCTTCATCAACAATAAAATTTGTGAACGGAGCATGTTCAAATACTATTACAAATTGTATAATTTCAGGAGATGGTCAAGGGTACAATTCTGGTTATAACACAGGCTGCCCAATTGTTTTCAGTAATGCCAGTCCGACATCGGGAAATACCAATAATACAATCAGCAACTGTGAAATCAGCTCATATGATACTCATCTAACGAACATATGTATATATTCATATGGTACATCAGGTTATGAAAATTACGGGAACACAATAATAGGAAACAAAATCCATGATTTTGGCACAGCCTCCTGTAACCCAGCAGGAATTTATCTTGATTCCTACAGCGCCAATACAAGCAAACCATCATGGACGATACAAAATAACAGGATATATCAGAAAAACACACTGCTTGTTAATGGTCGTTCGTGGACCGGTATTTTTATAAATACAGGAGGGGATGGTTTTACAGTTAACGGTAATATTATCGGATATGCTGATTCAACACAGACAAATGCATGCACAATTGGTTCATCATCTACCAGTACCGGTTTTATAGGAATTAATATTACCTCAGGTACAGGACGTGCTACAAGCGTTCAAAACAACACAATTGGCGGTATTAATATGATTACGAGCGGTACATTTATAAATTATGGAATCAATTTAAGTGCAGGCTATTATCCGAATTGTACAGGAAACACAGTTACCAATATTTCTTTTACTTATTCTTCTTCCCTTTTAGCTGCAAATATTTTGATAAACAACTTAACGAATAATGCAGGTATTTCAGGCAATACAATTTCCGGTATTACTTTTAATGCTTCAGCTACAACAGGCAGTAGTGAATGTGGAATTTATAATACAGGTTCTTCATGTACGATTTCAAATAATAACATTTCATCAATTACTGTCGCAGCAGTTTCAGGTGGAACCAGCGCATATTTTTTTGGAATATATAATTTTGCTCCGGGTGGAACAACAACTGTCAGTAATAATACCATTGGTTCGGCTTCGGCAAATAATATAATATCGGATCAGTCAAGCGGGCAGTTAGTAGGAATTCGCTCATCAAGCACAAGTACAGTAAATCAGCAGTCAAATACTGTAAGAAATTTTACACATTCCGGAGGAAATACAGGAACCGGAGTAGCTTCAAGTGTTATCGGAATATATTTAACAGCATCCGGTACTTTGGGTATGAATGTTAGCGGCAACACAATATATAACTTATCAAATACGAATGGTTCTGCAGCGGTTTCGGTTCTTGGAATATATTATTCCGGACCTACTTTAGGTACGAATAATGTTAACGGTAACTTTATCAATTCGCTTACCACTGCTTCGAGCAGTACTACTGTGTCTGTTTACGGTATATATATAAATGCAGGCGCGACAACATATTTTAACAACATCATCGGTCTCGGTGCGGGAGTTTCAAATGATAATATAATTGGTGGAATTTATGAAAATGGTGCTCTCAACAATAATAATAATGTTTATTTCAATACTATATATATAGGCGGAACCGCTCCTGTTAGTGCATGTGCAAATACTTATGCCTTATATAACAACGCAAATACTAATACAAGAAATTTCAGGGATAATTTACTGATAAATGCCCGGAGCAATACAAGCGGAACGGCAAAGCATTACGCAGTGTATCTTTCCGGAACTACAGGTTTAACGATTGATTATAATGATTATTATGTTTCGGGAACCGGAGGCACTTTAGGCTACAACAGTGGAGATAAAACATTATTGCCAATTGTAATTGGGCAGGATGCACATAGTCTGAATGTTGACCCGCAATTTGTTTCTCCTACTGATGTAAATGGTACGACACCCGGTGATTTTCAATCAACCAACAATGTTTTAAAAGGGGCAGGAGTTACGATTGCAAGTATTACAACCGATTACATTGGTTTCACACGTCCATCCCCACCCTCACTTGGAGGAATAGAAAATGGTAATCCGCTTCCCGTTGAACTCGCTTCTTTTACTTCGGCAATTTCAGAACGAAGTGTAACGCTGAATTGGACAACTGCAAAGGAAGAGAACAACTCTGGATTTGAAATACAGAAACAATATCAGGTATTAAACAGTCAGTATTCAGAATGGGTGAAAGTTGCGTTTGTTAAAGGTAGCGGAACAAGAAATATTGTGACAAATTATTCATTCACAGATTTAAAATTAACCACAGGAAAATTTAATTATCGTTTGAAACAAATTGATTACAACGGTAACTTTAAGTATTTCAAATTAAATTCCGTTGTTGAAATCGGTATTCCGAAGAAATTTAGTGTATCACAAAATTATCCGAATCCTTTTAATCCTACTACAAAGATTGATTATGAATTGCCTTTCGACAGTAAGGTGAGAATTTTAATCTATGACGTTTCGGGGAGAGAACTGAAGACAATCGTTAATGATGTTAAAACTGCGGGATATTATACTGCGGAATTTAACGGTGTAAATCTGGCGAGCGGAATTTATTTCTACAGGATGTTGGCAAATGCGAATGGAAAAGATAATATATTTACAAAAAAGATGGTTATTTTAAAATAAATATTAAATAAAAAGGCAGGATAATACGGTTATGAAACAATTTCCGTATCAGGCATAATTGTAACTCCTTCGAGTTTATCAAAAAAACAACTATTATGCTGGTCCGAAGAAGTATAACAAGTAATAAAAAATAATAAAATAGAAATAAGAGAAAATTCATATTAATTTGTGTCAAAACTCTTTCAAATTTTTTAAACAAATTCCAAAAAAGCCAAAAAGGAAAAATCTATCTATGAAATCGTTTTACTTTATTTTAAGTGTACTATTTATTTCTACAATGTTTTTAGTGCAGAGTGCGAAGTCGCAGGTTACAGTTTCAGGTTGCACAGGAGCGGGTAATGGTTCTTATGCGACACTAAGTGCAGCTGCTTCTGCAATAGTTGCAACACAGCCATCGGCAAATATTGTCATTACAATAACAAACAATACAACAGAGCCCGTGGCAGGAGCAACTTTAGCTGCAGGCACCTGGACATCCTTAACAATTAAACCATCCGGCGGTTCCTGGACAATCAGCGGTGTAATTAACGCAGGAGCTCCACTACTTAATCTTAATGGCTCTGATAACGTGACAATAAACGGTTTAAATACAGAAGGAAATGCATTAACCTTTTCAAATACTACTGCCTCGGCAACATCAGGAACATCGACAATACAGTTTAAAAATGATGCAACAAATAACACTATAACCAATTGTACAATTTTAGGTTCATATTCCGGGTCAGTTGGATTGAATGGAGGTAATATATCTTTTTCAACGGGAACATTAACAGGAAATGATAATAATACTATTTCCTATTGTAATTTAGGACCGGCAGGTACTAATATCCCAACGAAATTAGTTAATGGTATTGGTTCGACGACATCTTCTGCAATTGCAAATAGCACAATACTTATTGACCATTGTATAATGCATGACTTTTTTTTAACAGGTGGTTGTGCGGCAGTTTATGCTATAACGGGTAATTCTGACTGGTCTATTTCAAACAATATAATTTACCAGACAGATACTAGAACTTTCACTGCAGCAGGAACTATGTACGGTATTTATTTTTCAAATGCGACTTATGGAAATAATATTCAAATAACAGGAAACACGATAGGATATTCTTCGGGTACAGGAACCGGAACATTAATATTAGATGGAAGTGATAACGCAGGTCAATTTCAGGGTATTTATTTGAATGCAATGCCAACGGCTGCAACTACTTGTAACGTTAATAACAATATTATCTCTGATATTTCTTTAACATCCTCGACAGGTTCTTTTTACGGTATATATAATTCATCTACTGCGACATCAAATACAATTAATATAGATAGTAATACGATAAGAAACATTAGTGCTAATAATACTACAGGTACTATATATGCTATTTACACAGGTTCTGCGATAACTTTATCAGCGAGTAACAATACAATTAATAAAATTTCCCGAACCGGAAATGGACAAATGATGGGTTTCTATCTTGCCACGGTAACCAACTGTACAGTTTCAAATAATACTATTTCAAATTTTGAGTTAAATAACTCAACATCTGCTTCATTATTATACGGTATTTATAACGGTGGAGCTGTTAATGTAACTGCAAATGCAAATACAATATTTAATTTAACCTCCACTTCAACAGCCTCTGTTAATATATTTGCTATCAGAGAATTATCAGGTGGAACAGGAAATAAGGAATACCGGAATAACATAATAAATAATTTATCAGCGGGAGGTGGAGCAATGATTGGCGGGATACAAACCGGAATAGCGAGTTCTCCAAATCCTTTATATATCAGCGGAAACGTAATTAGTACAATCAACGGTGCATTATATATATATGGAATAGAACAATCTTCTGCAAGCATTACAGCTGATATTTACGATAACAAGATTTTTGATTTATCTTCTGCTACTTCAAGTCCATCAGTTTATGGAATATATCTTCTGGGAGGTACAACTAATAATGTATATAATAATGTTATCGGAGATTTAAGAACACCTGCTGCAAACTCCAGTATTCCGATGGCAGGTATTTATGTTATATCAAGTTCAACATCTATCAATATTTATTATAATACAATCTATCTGAATGCTACCAGCTCAGGTGCACTTTTTGGAAGTGCTGCATTATATGTTAGTTCTGCTACACCGACCGTTGATTTGCGGAATAATATTCTTGTGAATACATCTACCCATAAAGGAACGGGATATACTACGACATACAGGCGAAGCAGTACGGTTTTAACAAATTATGCATCAACATCGAATAATAATTTATTTTATGCAGGAACACCCGGAACTAACAATCTTATAATGTATAATGGTAATTCTTATTCTACTTTGGCATCATATAAGACATTTGTAGGACCTACAAGGGACAATGCATCGGTAACGGAACTTCCACCATTTGTGAATATATTAACAACTCCATACGATTTGCATATTAAAGGATATATTCCTACACAATGCCAAAACGGTGGTATCAGGATAATATCGCCTTTCGCTGTTACAACAGATTATGACGGAAATATAAGATGGGGAGAACAAGGTTACACCGGTTCCGGAACAGCCCCGGATATCGGAGCTGATGAATTTGACAGTTCATCTATTACAGGTATTATAATAATATCAAAAGATATTCCGCGTAGTTTTAAGTTATACGAAAACTACCCAAATCCTTTTAATCCTACAACAACTATAAATTATGATGTTCCAAAAAATATTTTCGTGAAATTAGTTGTATATGACATATCAGGAAAAAAGGTCGAAACCTTAGTAAATAAAAACTTACAAGCAGGTGAACACAAAGCAGTATGGAACGGTTCAAACTATACAAGCGGGGTGTATTTTGCAAGAATAGAAGCGGGCTCTTACACTCATACAATAAAGATGTTAATGGTGAAGTAAAAAGAAAATATTAGAGCAGAATTTTAAATCTTCGAAAATAGAATAATAACAAAAATTGCAGCAGTTTCAAGACTGTCATCAACAATTTTAAAAAAAGCGTTTAACATAAAACCCGCGAATTTATCCGTGGGACATTTTTTTTCTCTTAAATCAATAGATAATGCAATATTGCACACTTCTTGGTTTTAAAGGGAGACTAAATTAATTTTGAAAGAGGAATTAAAATTTTATTACCCGAAGGTAACTGAATTTGCTAAGTGAACCAAGAGTGAAGATTAATTTATAAAAGCCGTAAAATCTGTTGAATTTAAAGCTCCGCCCCGGTATTCTAAACTGCATCACAAGGGATTAATCTAATACTTTTTTTATTTTTAAATTAATAATATTTATGTTAAATAGAAGTTGAACTTCTATTTAACATAATTTGGCAAAAAAATAATTTCTAACAGATTTTTAGTTTTATCAAAGAAAATACCGATTTTGACAATTACTGGACCCAACTTATCCCACACATTATAATAATTAATTAAAACAAAGAATAAAAATAAGTCTTGAACTATGCATTGATAATGCATAATTTTAGACAAAAATATATAATACAAATGAACAGCATAATATTAAAACAGGTTTTAAATGATCAAAATCAGTTATTTCACAATAAAGAAGAATTTGTTGCAAGAACAATTGATAAAGAATTTATTAAATCAAAAAAAATATCAGTTATTACCGGAGTACGCCGATGTGGTAAATCAACATTAATGAAGTTATTGTCAAAACAATTTGGGAATTATTGTTATTTTAATTTCAAAGATGAAAGATTACTTGATTTTAAATATACCGATTTTTCAAGTTTATTAGAATTATTTTATGAAATCTATGGGGATGATTTAAATGTTTATTTTTTTGATGAAATTCAAAATGTTTTTGGTTGGGAAAAATTTGTGCGAAGACTGTTTACGGAAGGGAAAAAAGTATTTGTTACCGGAAGTAATTCGAAATTACTGAGCTCAGAGTTAGCTTCTTCTTTAACAGGCAGATATTTAAAAATTGATTTATACCCATTCTCATTCACAGAATTTTTAAGTTTTAATAAAATTGAAAATGATTTTGTTATATCTACTGCTAATAATGCGAATATGAAAAGATACATTAATGAGTATATTGAATTGGGAGGATTTCCTGAAGTTGTAAAAAGTAAAAATAAGAATGAGTTATCTCAGTTATATCAGGATGTTCTCGTAAAAGATATTATAGTCAGATTTAAAATAAAAGACACGAAAAGTTTTCGTGAATTAGCTATTTATTTGCTCTCAAATATATCATCGCTATACAGCTATAATAATTTAAGTAAGATGCTGAATATTAAAAGTGTCAACACTGTAAAAAATTATATCAGTTTTTTGGAAGAAGCGTTTTTATTTATTAGCGTTCCAAAATATGACTATTCATTAAAAAAGCAAATATCTAGTAATAGGAAGATATATACTATAGATACCGGAATATTTAATGCGGTTTCATTTAATTTTTCCAGTAATAGGGGAAAACAATTAGAAAATATTGTACTTTTAGAGTTAAAAAGAAAAGGAAATGAAGTTTATTATTATAGTGGGAACAATGAATGTGATTTCATCTCTACATATGGAAATAAAATTGTATCAGCAATTCAGGTAACCGAAATTATTTCGAATCAAAACAAAGATAGAGAAATTAATGGAATTGTCGAAGCTATGGATATCCTTAATATAAATAAGGGCATTATATTGACTTATGATCAATTTGATGAAATTAAAATAGGGAAATATAAAATAAAAGTATTACCAATATGGTATTGGTTAATATATAGAGGAAATGATTTTTGATGAATTTAGTTCAAAGAAACTTTAGTAAAAAATTCCAAACTAATCATAAAATTCTTGTAACAGCTATGAAAAAAGTATTGTGACAACGATGAGAAAGCTAAGACAAATGTATGAAAAATAAATTAAAAAATTAAGAGGCAGATTTGAAGAATTGTACACTTCAAAACCCTGAGTGACGCAAGATTTAAGCAGGTTAGAAAAATGTATTTGAAAACACAGCAAAATCAATTCTTGCATCAGACCGGGAAACTTGTGCGCATTAAAATCCGTAGTGAAGCAACAGTTAAGCAGTCAGGAAAAAAGGTTGTAAAACAGAGCATAATTTGAGATTACAGAAGTCCAAATAACTGGTGCTATTTTCTTTCTATGATAATTCTTCTGATATTTTTGGGGAATACATTCTTTGGACTCCTTTCTATGAATTTTATTAGATAACCTACATATTTATACAATTGAAATGGTTAAAGAAAGGATTACAGGCTTTTTAAATATTCGATTATTTCTAATTCAAATTCACTGGTTTTTAATTCAGGGGTATTCGTGTCATATTCTATAAAAAAAGATTCTTCTTCAGCAACAATGTTCGCTTTAAGAGAATACTTAATAAACAATACCGTCTTTTTAAAGCTTAATGACAAACCATCATTAATTCTTTCTACTTGAACATTATTTTCTTTAATTAAATTTTTAAATTCTGTTAACAGTTCTTCAAGCATTAAGAGTAACTGTGTTTTGCTTTTATTTGGTTTTTGAATTATGAGTGTTTCCATGGTTAAGTTATATTATTTAATAAAATATAAATTATTATATTTAAGAAAAAGAGATATTGAAATATTTCCTGAAAATATTATACCGGGAAAGTGAATAAAACGATGGGTGAGATTGATAAAATTTGCGGGTAAACAATATTAGGTAACATTCGAAGAAATAATGAGTCTAAATATATGTAAATTCCTCATCATGCATTATGAATAATAACAAGGATTTTTGATTTGCATTGATACATTTTATTACAATATTTTACTTACTCGTAATTTCAATAATGTTAAATATTGGTATTTTATATAAATATTTTTTATAAAAATATTTCATAAAATAAAATATAAATATGAAAATAAAATTCCCAGTTTTTATATTAATCATAAGCGTACTTTTTCAAAATTTAGTTTTTTCAAATACAGTTCAGTATTTATCTCCTATGCCCGGTTCAAAATATAATTCAGAGCAAACCAATATTCTTATCGGGTTTTCTAATCAGCTGTCCGCTAACGCATTTAAATCAATAACTCTTAAAGTTGAAGGCTTACTAAGTGGTCTGCATTCCGGTAATTTATTATCAGTGTCAAATAATACCAGAGTTATATACGAAACAGATGAGCCATTTGAATTAGGGGAGAAAGTTACAGTATCAGGTTATGATGGTAAAAATAAATTTTCTTTTTATATCAGGAATGAAAAAATAAGTTTTTCCTACTTTATTAGGAATGAATTAAATTATCCAAAAAACGATGACAGGTCATCTAATTATGGTTATACTCCATATAGATTTAGTACGGATTCATTGCCTAATTTAATCATTATAAATAACGGACCAACTGCTCCTGGATATATTTTTATTTTAAACTTTGCAAACAATTCATCGATAACCAGTTATTGTATGATATTGAATAACAATGGAACCCCAAAATATTCACGACTACTGGGTGGGAATGGATTCGATTTTAAAAAACAAAACAGTCATTTATTAACTTATTACGACGAAATACATCAAAAATATTTAGGGTTAAATGATAATTATGTTGTTGTAGATAGTTTCTCTTGTGGTAATGGTTACAACACAGATTTTCATGAATTAAGAGTTTTAGGCGATGGGAGTTCCTGGTTAATGAGCTATGACCCTCAATATATAGATATGAGCAAGATTGTTCCGGGAGGCAATGTTCATACACTTGTTACCGGATTAATCGTACAACACATTAACGCCCAAAAAAATGTAATTTTTCAGTGGCGAAGTTGGGATCATTTTCAGATTACAGATGCAACTCATGAAAATTTGCTTGCTTCAAATATTGATTATGTTCATGGAAATGCAATTGAAATTGATACTGACAGTAATATCATAATATCTTCCAGACATATGGATGAAATCACCAAAATTAATTCAACTACAGGTGATATAATATGGAGATTGGGAGGGAAAAATAACCAGTTCGTATTTAGTAACGATTCTATCGGATTTTCGCATCAACATTGCATCAGAAGACTTGAAAACCAGAATTTATTATTGTTCGATAATGGCAATTATCATACACCTGCTTTCTCGCGTGCAATTGAATATCAAATTAACGAAACTAATAAAACTGTAAATCTTGTGTGGCAATATATACGCACTCCCAGTATATATGCTTCTGCAATGGGAAGTGTGCAAAGACTATCGAATGGCAACACCCTCATCGGTTGGGGCTCGGCATCGCCTACTCTTACCGAAGTTACACCGGAAGGAAATATAGCATATGAACTTTTACTTCCTTCGGGACAAATGAGTTACAGAGCTTTCAGATTTGAATGGCAGGATAATGTAACCGATGTTCATCAGAAAATAAACTTAATTCCTTCTAAATATTGTTTATATCAAAATTTTCCGAATCCCTTTAACCCAATAACAAATATTCGATATGATATCACTAAGAATGGATTTGTGAAGCTTATGGTATTTGATATGCTAGGTCGTGAAATTGAAACACTTGTGAATGAAAAGCAATCAACGGGCACTTACGAAGCAACATTCGATGCTAGTAATTATCCAAGCGGGGTTTATTTTTATAGATTAACGACGGATGGATTTAATGAGACGAAGAAAATGGTACTTATAAAATAATGTCAGTTAATGATAAAATTAAAGGGGAAGTAAACGCTTCCCCTTTTTTGTTTCTTAAAATAATTTGTATCACCAGTAAAATTTAGTCTCTCATTTTCTTCCCATTCTCAAATTTCAAATCCTTTTTAAAATCAAAATTCTTATCACTGACTTTTAAACCTATCGATATCCGATGATTTTTAAATAAAGGATGTTCTTTAATGATTTCAGTTAAATCATTTGCCAATATTTCTGATTCTTTCTTAGCGTCTACAGGTATTTTAACCTCCGGAGCGACTTTTGTTTTTAAAGCTTCGATGTCCCCATAAATTACTTGTCTGAAATCAGCTTTCTCGTCATTCATAATTTCTGACAGAGTTTTTTTACTTTCAAAATCTAATAAATCAGTTAAAGAAATCTTCGCGTTGTTACGGTTAAGAAAATCAACGAATGAAAGTAAATGGTTTAGCTTCCATTCGAATTTATCGTCCATCATATATTTTAGACTAGAATGAGGTATGTGAGTTTCTACGGCTATTCTATAGGGAGTAATACCCCATCTTTCTTTCAAATACTTGAATATCTTTTTTATTCTTCTGAGTAATTTGTCGTTGTTTAGCATAATTTTAAATATATTAATTTTATAAAGATGAAATACGTATAAATAATTAGTCTTTCAATTTTTTTCCATTAACAAATATCATATCTTTATGAAAATCAAAATTATTACTGCTTATTTTTAATCCAACTGATATTTTTTTATTCAAGAATAATGGACTTTCTTTAATACTTCTAACGATTTCCTTTGCAAGCTCTTCAGATTCTCGATGAAAATTTAAAGGCTTATTATAATTAAATTTGATATGTCTTTTATATTTATGTTCTTCATCATCAATTACTTTTTTGAAATCAGCTTTATCCGTATTCAAAAATTTAGATAATGGTATCTTTTTATCAAAGTTCAGCAACTCTTCTAAAGAAACCTTAACATTGTTTCGATTAAGAAAATCTACAATTGAAAGTAAATGGTTTAGCTTCCATTCAAATTTACCATCCATCATGTATTTTAAACTCGAATATGGAATTTTTGATTCTACTGTTATCCGGTAAAATGTAATCCCCCAGTTATCTCTCAAATAAATAAAGATTTTCTTTAATCTTCTGACTAATTTTTCATTGTTTAACATATTGTATTGGGATTTTTAAGTTTTTACTAAGATAATAATAATTAAGGAAATAATCTAAATAAATAATTGATAGTAATGAAATTGTATTGCTGTGACTCTTTGACTTTCTTGTGAATTATGGTATTAACAGGGGTCAATTTGTGGACTGGACAATTTGGCGCTCCTTTCCTTTTTTTAAGTTGGAAAAGAGGGGTTCTCTTTTCTTGAGGATATTATACCAGAAAAATTAATGTTTGGTGGATAATTTAATAAAATTGGTCAATTAATTAAAAGCCTGGTAATATAATTAGTGAATTTAATATCATATTTATTACAAATAATTCAGGCTTGTTGTTTCAATATCTTTACATATTAAAGTTCATATTTCTCTTGAAAATCAAATATTTTTTTGAGATATTCACTTAAAATTAACACAAAATTGTGATTATTTGAGGAGACCACAATTCTAATTCATTTCTTTACTTCAGTCTGAAACTTGAAGTGGTCTTATCAATAGTCATATATAATTATTTTACCACCGAACCAATAGGTTTATAAAAGCAATATTGAAAATTTAAAAAGTTATCTATGAAAACAGTTTGCTTTATATTTGTCTTACTGTTTCGTTTCCCATTATACAACCGTGGTTATGTTTCTGTTTTCTGTATTTAAAAATCATTTAAAAATTAAAAAAATAAAACGATGAAAAAATTAATTTACTCATTAATGTTTGTTTTAATTATGCACTGTACATTAAAAATTAATAATTGTTCTGCGCAATGGGTTCAGAGTTCATTGAATAATCAAATCGTTTGGTCATTTACATCGAACGGAAATTATATCTTTGCAGGGACTGACGCGAATGGAGTTTATATATCTACAAATAATGGATTAAACTGGGTACAAAGTTCGTTAAATAATATTGAGGCATTTGGTTTAATTGTAAATAATTCAAATATATTTGCGGCTACAGGTCGTATTGGTAATCAAGATTCTAATGGGGTTTATATATCTTCAAATAACGGACAAACATGGGCTCATAAAAATTTCAACAACAGTGCTGTTGTTAGTTTGGCAATATGTGGAGGTAATATATTTGCAAGCAATTGGGGCATTGGAATTTATAAATCAACAAATAATGGACAAAGCTGGACTATTGCATTAAATGGTCACAATATATTTCCAATGGCCAGTAGTAGTACAAATATTTATGCCGGCAGTGATAGTGCAGTATTTACTTCGACAAACAGTGGCCAGAATTGGACACAAACATTAAGCAATGTTTCATCAAACTGCTTTACTATTAGTGGTAATTATATTTTTTTGGGAGTCGGAGGTCACATGTATATATCCACTAATAACGGTCAAAATTGGTCAATATTAAATAATATTGGCGGAACATGGGCTCTTGCATCAAGTGGTGCTAATATTTTTGCCGGTTATGATGATGGTACATTCTATGTTTCAAGTAATTATGGACAAACTTGGACACAGAGAAACGAAGGAATGCCCGCAGGTATTGGCATCCGTAGTCTATTTATTTATAATGGTTTTTTGTTTGCCGGAAGAGATAGTTTAGGAATATGGAGAAGACCACTAAACGAGATTATTGGAATAAAACAAATTTCATCGGAAGTACCATCAGTATATTCATTAAATCAAAATTATCCTAATCCTTTTAATCCTTCAACAAACATTAAATATGAATTACCAAAGAATAGTTTCGTAAAAATAGTTGTCTTTGATATGCTCGGTCGTGAAGTTGAGGCACTTGTAAACGAAAAATTATCACCTGGAAGTTATAGCATTGATTGGAATGCGTCACAATATCCCAGCGGTGTTTATTTTTATAGATTAACAACGGAAGGGTTCAGCGAAACGAAGAAAATGATTTTATTGAAATAATAATTCGATTTAATTTAGTATTCAAAGCCGGATGGTTTTCCTTCCGGCTTTTTTTATTTGTATTCAGAAACAGCCAACCGGGTTATGCACGATTCGCATTAAACCGATTGAAGAGATTGATAAAATTTGGCGGAGGTGCATTGTTAGGAGATATTTAAGGAAGTATTGAGTTTAAAATCACTAATATCGTTGGAGATTTGCTTAGACAAATAGTATGTTTTAGATAAAAAAAGATTTTATTGAAATACAATTCTATAAAAATATTTATTATTAAGTTGTAATATTAAGAAAATGTTGCTACTTTTGTAAAAAAAGTAGCACCCTAAAATGAACAAATTAAAAAGATTTGGCGTCTCGGTTGAAAGCGAACTTATATCTCAATTCGACAAACATATTTCGTCGCTTAAATATAAAAACAGGTCGGAAGCTATCAGGGATATGATAAGGAGTAAACTCTCTGAAAACAAATTACAGAATATTAATTCAGAGGCATTCGGAATAATAACTATCACCTATGACCAACATAAAAGAGATATAGAAAAAAATCTCACATCTTATCAACATACATCTTTTAAAAGTATAGTTTTTACAAACCACATACATATTAACCACGACAATTGTCTGGAAATAATCGTTGTTAAAGATAAAATTTCTAAAATAAAAAAATTAGCAGAGCAGTTATTAAGCCTTAAGGGTGTAAAGAACGGAAAAATTTCTTTAATGCAAAATTTATAAAATAATTATTTAATAAATTAAATTATTGAAAATGAATAACACTTTAACTGTTCGAAGCACAGTCCTTCCAATAAATAATACAAGGGCTTATTTATATGAAACATTATTTATCATTTTAGCTGTTGCATTTCCGGCAATTTGTCATCTAACAGGAGCGCCTGTAAGCTTTCTGCTTCCCATGCACTGGACAATTATACTTGGCGGGTTAGTCTATGGATGGAGAGGCGGTATGATTTCAGGTTTAATATCTCCGGTTTTGAGTTTTTTAATTACAGGAATGCCTTTCCCTCCAATGATTTTACCTATGACGGCGGAGTTATTTACATACGGTGCTGTTGCAGGATTTGCAAAGGAAAAATTAAATCTAAATGCTTTTGTTTCGGTTGCAATTGCATTAATATCGGGAAGAATAGTTTATATTTTTGCAATTTATATTTTCAGCAATGGACTAAACATTAATGGGTATTTGGAGTCCGCTTTATTACCCGGCTTAGCGGCTGGTGTTTTTCAGATTGCTCTAATTCCTTTTATTGCAAAATTCTGAAAAAAATAATTATTTAAAAAAAGATTAAATAAAATTTTCAATGGATAAAGGAAAAAATAAACCGGACTTAAAACCTTTTGTTATTAATTTACCGATAAACGGGGATTCATATTTGAAAATTCTGGATGAATCCCGGGCTATTTCTTTAAGGTCTGGCTTAGTAAAACTTAAGAAAAACGAAAATGTTGGAGAACATACAACTTCCGATTATGAGGAAATGCTGATTATTTTGGATGGAAAGGGAGAGGTAGAAATTAACGGAAATAAATCCATGCTCGAAATTGAAAAAGGAAAAATTGCATATTTACCTCCGCATACAAAGCATAATGTTTTTAATATAGGTGATTTAGAATTAAGATATATTTATGTTGTAACGAAGGTGTTTGAAAAAGAATGAAATTAAAATCGCAAGGTTTTTCAATAAGTCGAGAAGTGGTTATGCACCTTTCGTATTAAACCGATGGAAGAGATTGATTAAAATAGCAAATCATATTTTTGTGAGGTATTCAAGAAAACAATATTTCTTTATAATACAGAAAATATTCATAACCGGTTTGAATACATCTTACAAAAGTAGAATATTATTTATTATTTTTTTTCTTCTCAATATTCATTTCCTTATCAAGCTTTTCTGCTGTTAACTTTAATATATCTTGGACTGTGTTTGCTGCAATTGCCGTTAGCAACAAGAAATCCTTGAACATCTTTTTACCCGCAGTTGACTTGTAAAATTCTACAAGTTGATCAACTTCCTCTTCCGTAAAACATTGGCGGTATAAGTTTATAAGTACATTCTCTATGTTGCGATGTGCATTTCCGGTCTGACATTCCTCTAAGAACTTATCATAGTACTCTTTTGGACGAGTTGTGTCCTTAGATTGTTGATCCCGAATTGTAAACTTTATCACATTTTCAAAGTTAATGGGTCCGCGTTCCGATCGAAGAACGCGTATCTTTTGAGTCAAAGGATCTTCAGGCACTGCTGAGCTGTCTATTATAAACCTGTTTGTGCCAAAGAGTGATTGGAATATTGTCACTCCGGAAGTATCATTTTGTGCGGATGAAATGCCAGTGAATATAAACAATCCAAAAAGAAGAATAAGATTTTTGTTTGGTCTCATATTTTAAAATTTTATGAATTGATTGTAAAATAAAAAATTTAATAAAACAAAGTATTAATTTAAATATAATAATGCTTTTTAAAAAAGTAAGCGAGACTAAAATGATTTTATTAAAATTAAAAATTCATTTATTTGATTTTTAAAGTCGGAGAATATTACTCCGTCTTATTTAGGTTCGTTTCACTTTAGTAGCAATTTTCATAAATCCGTTTGCTATTTTGGATAATCCGGGATAACTTGGGGAGTGAAAACCCCGGAAGCGGCTACCTTTAGCTATTTTCGGGGTTTTTAAATTGATTAAAAGTCAGCTCTCCTCTAAAGATTTGGTAATAAATATGGTAATAAAAATTTAAAATTAATTTTGTATATTAAAAAGTCGCAATTAATTAAACATCCTACCAAATTGATCACTGATGCGAATTGAAATATTTTCATAACTTAAAGAAAACAATTTATGAATAAGAAAAAAATGAATCAACTTTCGCTTATAGCTATTTACAATTCTATGAGAAAGAAAAAATTAAACAAGGTTTTGCTTTTAGATGTTTACGATTGGTTTCTGGATGAGAGTATTAATAGAAGTAGAAATGGCAAAATGTCGCCTGAAGATAAAGAATTTTTTGAAACATTGCGAGCGAAAGAAAAAGAACCCTGTAAAACAGTTGAAGAAATGTTTAAAAGATGGGCGATGTTAGCGGGATTATAATAAAACCAGTTTTTAAAATAACAGGAAAACTGGCAAACCTTTTATACTACATCAATCAGTATAAAAATTCTCGGCATATTCAGGAAATTCTTTGATAATTTTACCATCAATTTCATTTCCACAGGTTTGTTGACCTACGGCACTCTTTTTTTTAGTAGACGATAAATTTGTTCAGGCGAAAAAGATGATGTTGGTAAAATAAGAATTCATTTTAAATTAATTTCTTAAAGGCCGTGAGTTTTTTAACCGGGCTTTTTACACACCAGAAACAGCCAACCGGGTCCCGCACCATTCGCGTCACACCGATGGAAGAGATTGATAAAAATAGGAGAACAGTACAGTGAAAAGCTTGCAGTCAGTATTAAAACAATCTCTTGAAAAGACTGGAATAAAAAAATCGGTATCATTACATTGGTTACGTCATTCGTATGCAACAAACTTGCTTGAAGCGGGAACTGATTTGCGTTATATACAAGAACTTCTTGGACATAAGAGCAGTAAAACGACTGAAATTTATACACACGTAAGTACAAAAAGTTTACAAAATATAAAATCACATTTGATTATTTATAAAATCATTAAATTATTTTTTAAAAATATAATGTGTGACTACAATCAGACCGTTACGCCCTATTTCACATGTATAGGTCTCATTTTGACAGTCCTATACACGAATTAGCAGCAGCCGTAACAAAACACATCACTAAACAATGAAACTTGAGAAACATTATATAAATAGAAGTGGGTGGCTTAGAGCCGCAGTATTGGGCGCAAACGATGGTATTCTTTCGACAACAAGCTTAACTATTGGCGTAGCTGCCGCCAGTGATACAAGAACTCCAATCGTTCTGGCAGCGTTAGCGGGTTTAGTTGCCGGTGCATTAGCTATGGCAGCCGGTGAATATGTTTCTGTTAGTTCACAGTCTGATATTGAAACCGCTGACTTAAAAAGAGAGAAAAAGGAGCTCGACACTATGCCAGACACAGAGTTGAAAGAGCTGGCTAAAATCTATCAACAAAGGGGCTTGAATAGTGATTTGGCAATGCAGGTGGCCGTAAAACTTACAGAACATAGCGTATTAGAAGCCCATGCCAGGGACGAATTAGGAATTAATAAAAACACAAAGGCAAAACCATTACAGGCAGCTTTAGCTTCAGGGTCATCGTTCATAGCTGGCGGGTTGTTACCACTTATGGTTTCTTTGTTTGCGCCAATCAATTATATGATTATTTACCAATATTTCTTTTCGATTGTATTCCTTGCATTGTTGGGTATGATGGCTGCAAAGTCAGGCGGATCTAGTATTGCTAAAGGAATAATAAGGATTTGCTTCTGGAGTACGATAGCAATGGGTATAACAGCCTTTGTTGGTTATCTGTTCGGAGTAAAGACAGGTTGATAAAACAAACAGTCGTACTTCGTTGGAAGAGAACGGCAGCAAATAACAGCAAGGCGCAATACGTTGTGCGTCAGGCGGACATTCTAATACTTTGACCAACTTATTAAATAAATAAATGTCAGACAATAAAGATTCAGCGGGAGCGGGGGGAAGAAATGTCTTCTTCATTTTATTATTTCTTAACAAACTAATTATTCATTCAATATTTTTTTATGATTGAATCACTTTCTCTACCTGTTCTTGTGCTCATATTTAGTGTGAGTGCGGTGGCAATCTGGTTTGCAGGAATTAAATTATCAAAGACTGCCGACATTCTTGCCACACACTTTGGTTTGGGTGAAGCATTAGGCGGTTTGATTTTGCTCGCAATAGTTACAAACCTTCCGGAAATTGCCATTACTGTGAGCGCGGCTTTACAGGACAACATGGATCTTGCCATCGGAAATATTCTCGGTGGTATTGCTATACAAACTGTAGTACTCGTTTTTTTGGATGTATTTGGGTTGGGGAAACAAGATCCGCTTACTTATCGTGCGGCATCGCTGGTATTAGTACTGGAAGGATTAATGGTTATTACGGTTTTAACACTTGTGGTTGTTGGCAATCAGTTAACACCTTCAGTTATTTATCTGGGCGTATCACCGATTGATGCAATAATTGTGCTGGTTTGGTTTACAGGTATCTATATGATAGGAAAAGCAAGAACTGATTTACCCTGGCATAAATTAGGTGTACTTCAGAATAGTCAAAAAGAAAAGAGAGGACACAGCAAGAAAAAGAATTATGATCTGGCCATAAAGAAAGGGACGAGCATTCAAATGGTTATCCTGATTTTCGCTTTTTGCTCATTGATTACGTTAGTTGCGGGTGTTGGTTTAGAAGTGAGTGGGGATGCCATTGCTAAACAAATTGGAATGACGGGCGTATTATTTGGCGCTACTTTTTTAGCTGCCGCTACTGCACTACCAGAAGTATCAACAGGTTTAGCTTCCATGAAACTGAAGGATTATCAAATGGCTATGAGTGATATTTTTGGAGGCAATGCATTTTTACCGGTATTATTTATGGTGGCAACTGTTCTTTCAGGCAAATCTGTTCTTCCGCAAGCGCACAAAACGGATATTTATCTTACAGGGTTAGCAATGCTTCTTACTATCATCTACATTTGCGGATTAATATTCCGTCCACGAAAGCAATTACTATGGATGGGCGTTGATTCATTCTTAGTATTACTCGTTTATTTAATTGGATTGTTGGGATTATTTGCTATTTCTTAGTAAAAGGTTCTGAGATGATAGCATCTCCATTTATTTAATGCTCGTCCATAAAGTCGCATCTATTGTAAATTTGAGATTCCGATCTGCCAGTACCAGCTTTTTTTTTCGCACATAAGAAATAGCCAACCGGGTTTTATCACATCCGCCTCATACCGATGGGAAGAGATTGATAAAATTTTGGTAGTTGTGCGCTGTTAGTAAATATATGAGCGAGTACGTGATACGCTCCAGCTTGGGAATGTTATCTGTCTTTTAGATTATCGATTTTTCTTCCAACTAACAAGCAGTAACTTAAATTATAATTTGTTTATTTAATAATTTATAGTTACTATTATCTATATATTTTATTGAATTTAAATGATTTTATAGTCATGCAAAATTCTATAAATATCATTCGGTCTGAAAAGCTCTACAAATTTTTTTCTTTATAAATTTAAAATTTAATAATATGAAAAAAATCATTTACTATTTCATCTTAATGCTTTTCTTATCTTCTAATGCAAATTCCCAGATTATCTGGAACCTGCAATATAGCGGAACGTACGAAAATCTGAACGGTATATATTTCGTTGATGCTAATACCGGCTATGCTGTAGGTAATAATGGTAAATTTCTTAAAACTACCAACGCCGGACAAACATGGGTCATAAAAAATTTCCCTGTTGTTTCCCGTAATTATTGTGTTTTTTTCCAGGATAGCGAAACAGGATTTGTAGGAAACGAGGACTACAATCTTTATAAAACAACTGACGGAGGCAATACCTGGGTATCGAAATTAACTGCTGCCGGTTATGCTCCGGTATCAATCACTTTCACTTCATCTACAGTCGGATTCCTTGGAGACCGCTATGGAAATATTCAAAAAACTACTAACGGCGGAGACAACTGGTTTACTCTAATAAAAATGTACGGATATGATGCAAAAATATTTTTCATGAATGACTTGCGTGGTTGGGGATGTTCTACTTGGGGATATGTTCAATATACAACAAATTCAGGAGCAACTTTTAATTATTCATACGTATCAAATGATACCTTAGCATCCATTTATTTTATAACATCGACTATAGGTTACGTTTGCGGTGACAGCGGCAGAGTTTACAAAACGACAAACGGAGGACAGAACTGGACTAAATTAAATACCGGTATTGCAACAAAACTCAGGAGTATTTATGCCGAAAACTTAAGTGTTATTTATGCCGTAGGAAATGCAGGAACTATTATTCACTCATTTGACGGTGGCTCTAACTGGATAGTTGAAAATTACACAACTAATAACCTGAACTTTGTCAATTTTCTTCCGGGAATGCTTAATGGATTCGCAACGGGTGATTTGGGAACGATTCTTAAAGCATCAGGATTTGAAAGCTCCTGTGTAGGTTCCGAAACCACAGTGGTCGGTTATCCTTTTTATACATATTATGACGATTCCAGGACAGATATTCTTTTCACAGCAAGCGAACTTCTTAACGGCGGGGTTATTCCCGGCAATATTTACAAAATCGGTTTTACTGTTGCAGTTGCAAATTCCATTGTGATGAATGGTTTTAACGTAAAATTTCAGTATACTTCATTATCATCTTTAACCTCATTCACGAATTCGGGTTGGACTACTGCATACAGCGGAACTTACCAGGTTCCGGGTACAGGATTGCAGTATATAAACATGACAACACCATTTTATTGGAATGGAGTGAACAATCTGCTGATTGAAATCTGTTATAACAACAGCACATTCACAAATAATTCAACCGTATATTCATCAGTCGCTCCGAATATGACATTTCACAATCATATTGATTTACCAACTGGCGATGGTTGTGTTGATATTAATACCGGTACCGTTCAGGCTACAAGACCGAATATTTGCTTTGTGACACAGTTAGTGAGTGGAGAAAAAAATATTATTAATAATGTTCCGGATAAATATTCACTATCACAAAACTATCCAAATCCGTTTAATCCGACGACAAAAATAAAATATGATATTCCTAAAAATAGTTATGTAACGTTAAAGATATATAACATACTTGGCAGAGAAATCAAAACACTTGTGAACGAACAAAAAGCACCTGGAACATATATTGTTGATTTCGATGCATCGAATCTTCCAAGTGGAACTTACTTCTTTAAAATTACTTCTGAAAGCTTTAGTGATACAAAAAGGATGATTTTGTTGAAATAAAAATTCGTTTTAATTTAATAAAAAAGCCGGGAGTTTCTCTTCCGGCTTTTTTTATTTAGCACATCAGAAATCGCCAACAGGGTTATTCACCATTCGTCTCACGCCGATGGAAGAGATTCATAAAATTTGGCGGGGGTTTATTTTAAATTTTATCTTCAAAATATTCAATTTCTAAAGTGACGCAAGAGTTAAGCAGTCGGGAAAAAAGCTTTAGAAACAGAACAAAAACGAGGTTTGTAACAGTCCATGTAACCGGTGTGAAAATTAATTGGCTATTGACCAACCTGATTTTTTTTGGAGAACCTGAATTGAACTCCCTTCTGGATTAAGTGTTAGCAAACGTATATTTTATTAAGTACAAAATGAGTTACGCGGAAATTTGAAACATTTTTTCATGAGAGTCTGAAAATTAAGAAAAAATTTATTACTTGACATTAATATCTAAAATAAAGAATTTCTATTAACGAATTACACACATAAACATTCTCGGAAAAATGGCATTACAAACGAGAGTATAAATTACAAAATATGCTTATTCAAATTAAGTATATAGAGAAACTGCAGATTCTGTATTCATGAACGATAATTAAATACTCATCCATTCGGGTTAGTTCTTTTTTCATCCCTATGCACTATTACTTAATTAATATTATTACTTTAAGTTTAAATTTGGGTTAAGAATAATGAAAACCCAAAGACTAAATTGTATGACGAATAAAGACTTATTTATAAAACAACTTTAATAATTATCTAATAAATCAGGTAATTTAAGAAATAACAATTATGAAAGGAAACACAAAATGAAAGGGAACAAAAGAAGTGGAAAAAATAATCAAAACAAATAAGAAACTTAAAAATCAAAATTCATAAGACTATGTGATGAGAGTACCGAAACATATTGGAATAATTCCTGATGGAAACAGAAGATGGGCGGAAGCCAATAAAATGACAAAAGAAAAAGGTTATGAATATGGTATAGATCCGGGCTTAATACTTTTTAAATTATGCAAAGAGGCCGGCATTAAGGAATTAACGTATTACGGGTTTACTACTGATAACACGAAAAGACCAACAAAACAAAGAAAAGCCTTCACTAGCGCTTGCGTAAATGCAGTAAATATATTATCTATGGAAGAAGCAGAATTGTTGGTTATTGGTGATTTTGAATCTCCTATGTTCCCAAAAGAATTGCACAAATATACCACAAGGCAGATCTTTGGTAAAGGAGGAATTAAAGTTAATTTTTTGGTTAATTATGGTTGGGAGTGGGACTTATACAATTTGAAATTAGCTGACTCTGCTCAGAAAAATATATCAAGTCATATTAGATCTTTTGATGTTTCAAGAGTAGAT
>Ga0224523_1000295_pt1 | contig 29635 bp, 22 predicted proteins | sample CFST50metaG_FD_182732 | JGI IMG/M metagenome (GOLD analysis project Ga0224523, IMG submission 182732) | Peat soil microbial communities from Stordalen Mire, Sweden - C.F.S.T50 | ecosystem: Environmental > Terrestrial > Soil > Wetlands > Peat | place: Sweden: Norrbotten County, Stordalen Mire...
AGGCATTTTGCCCGGCGACAGTATCGTTTCCATTAACGGCCGGGGAATCTCCTCATGGGAGAACGTGCAGACGGCTTTGTCAACGACATCGGGAGCCATCTCCCTGCGGTTGGCGCGCGGGGGGAGGATTGATTCCGTCCAATTCGTTATGCCGGTAGTTCGCGGCAGGGGCATTCCCCGGCAACCCGCCGCGGGCCTTTTCGCCTCTCTTCCCGCCGTCATCGGTTCACTTAATGTCAATTCTCCCGCCGAAAGGGCGGGGTTCAAGGCCCATGACGTGGTCGTTTCAATCGATGAAAAGCCCATCGTTTCATGGTTTCAACTTTCCGATATCATCGTTCATTACAATTCTTCATCGGGGCCTTTACGCTTCGTGGTGCGGCGGGGCGATTCATTGATTCACGCGGCTGCCATACCCGAATATAACAAAGACGCGCGGCGCTATATGATCGGCGCCGCGGCGGCGGCGCCGCGCACCGAAAAAACGCGCTATTCTCCTACGGGCGCGGTTTCGCTCACCGTGCGGAAATCGTGGGAATACACGGTCATGATATTCGACGTCATCGCCAAACTCGTATCGAAACAGGTTTCCCCGCAACAGCTTGCGGGGCCCGTAGGCATCGTTCAAATGTCGGGCGTCATGGCCATGGGAGGCCCGTCGGCCATCCTCGATTTCATGGCCCTCATCGGCATCAACCTGGCGGTATTGAATGTGCTTCCCCTTGTCATTACCGACGGCGGCCTTCTGTTGTTTTTGCTTATTGAAACCGTACGCCGTAAACCCCTTTCCATACGGCGCCAATTGCTCATTAACCGGATAGCCATCGCGTTTTTCATATCGCTTTTTCTCTACGTTACCATAAACGACATCGCGAGGGTCCCGGAATTGCTGCGGCTTGGAAAATGATATTTGATGAATAGAGGCGCTGCGCCATGGCGGACTTTAACGGAATTGACTGGAACGATTTTCTCGGCAAGGAACTGGCGAATGTAACTATTGTCAAGGAAGTCGGCCGGGGTACGATGGGCGTGGTATTCGCGGGGTTTCAAAAATCGCTCAAGCGCCGGGTGGCGGTGAAAGTGCTCCACAAGGCGCGCGCCGGCAATACCTCCGCGCGGCGGCTTTTCAGGGACGAGGGCGAGGCCATAGCCGTCCTCAACCACCCCAACATCATCCCTATCTATGAAATGGGCGAAACGGATGACTGCTATTTTCAGGTCATGCAGCTTGTCGACGGCAGCGACCTGCGCTCGATCATCAAACGCACGCTCAAACATCCCCTTCCCTCGAAACGGTTGTTGCCTCTTGAAACCACGCTTGAAATCGTCGCGCAGTCGCTCGCGGGGTTGGGTTTCGCGCACGACGAAGGAGTGATCCATCAAGATGTCAAGCCGGGCAACATCCTCGTTGAAAACCGGGGCAACCGGCCGCTCATCGCCGATTTCGGGATCGCCCGGATTTTCGAAGCCGAATATTGTTCGCAGGGTAAAATCGTCGGGACTCCCCTGTACATGGCGCCTGAGCAGGCGGCCGGCGCGACCACCGACGGAAAGGCGGACATCTATTCGATGGGAGTTATTCTTTTCGAGATGGCCGCCGGAGCGCTTCCCGTGAAGGACGAACCGGCAGAGATGCTTATTGAGCGGAAAAAATACGCTCCCGAGACTTTTTTCACGGACAAACCCGGTCGTGTTTCACCGCTCATCGATACGCGGCTTGAAGATATTATTTTAAAAGCCATCGAGCCCGATCCGGGCCGGCGTTACGCGAGTTGCGAAGAGTTCATCGCCGACGTGAAGCGATATCGTTACACGCGGCTCCCGGAGGTCGGGGCACAAGGAGCGTTATGAGCGACGGCGCCTTATCGAGCCAAACTCCCTTGGAACAAAAACAGGCCGACCTTGTCGCGCGGTTTTTTAATCTCGCGTTCAACAGCGCGCTGCTCTATGGCGGCGGCCACCAAACCACGTCCGAAAATTCGGGACCTTTCCATGGCGCCCTGGCCAAAACGTTCGAGGGGAAAAACTCGCTTACGCTTTCCATCGAGCGCGAATCCGTGTACATTGAAAATTGCTGTGTTGACAAAGTGGTTAATGCGCGGCGGATAACCGCATATTTCAAAAAAGCAGGGATACAATCGATTTCCTTTGAGGAAGGCGTATCGCCCGGGGAAATACTGGCGCTCATGCGCGCCCTTGGCGACTTGAGGGAAACCCCTTCCGTGCCGGAGGTGCGCAACCGGCTGCACGCCGAAAATGTCGAAAAAATACGGATCAATTACGTCGTATACCGCAAGGTGACCGCCGACGAGGCGGTGGTGGACAAGGAAAGCGTTTCCGCGGCCCCGCCCGCCGAGTCGCCGGGCCCATTGCTTGACAATATCGCCTTGATCGCCGATGTTTTGAAAGGTTTCCCGCACGGACAAACCGGACGAAGCGTCGAAACCGTTGTCGGCCAACTGCAATCGCTGACCGGCCGGGTCCAAAGCGGAAAGGTTTTGCCCGAGTCCATGACGATGCCGGAATTGTTGGATGCGGTTTCCCGACTGCGGGTGAGCCTGACGCAAAGCGTCGACCTCTTAAAAGCGACGGGGAGTTTGCCCGAGCCCTCCGACGCGGTCACCGAGGCGTTGGACGACCTCGCCAATGAGACGGTTATAAGGCTTATCAGGGAAGAATACGACAAGGGGGCCATTTCCGTAAAACGCCTCGCTCAGATCATCCGGCGGATTCTTCCGGATGTAAAAGAGTTGAAACGGATGTTGCCTCGCATCAAGCACTGTCTTCTTTCGGAAGGGATGACGCTTCCCGATTTTCTGGAGTTGGTCAACTCCATAGCGCATGAGCTTAATGATGAAGGTCTGTCGAGGGCATTCGCGGAAGCGGCCGGGGAGATGGGGCTGTCGGCCGACGAAATCATGACCGACATTAAATCGGACCCCGCCGAAGCGGCGCGACTCATTATTTTGGCGTCGGAAATACGAAAAGGCGCCGGGGGCGAGCAACTGGAATCGGTCCTTACGGAATATGTCGAAAGGATCAGCCGAAATCTCGCGGCGGATTCCTTGGACCGGGCGGGCGCTTCGGAACCTATCGACAGTCAAAAGACCGTGCGCGCGTTTGAATCGCAGCTCCTGGAAAAGCTCAAGGCAAACGGCGTCCAGGATTCGGTTCTCAAACAAGTACGGGAAAGGTTGTCGCAAAAAAAACGAGGCTATGAACTTCCGAAAGGCGTTTTCGACATTCGCGTAACGGCGTTTTTCCTGGAACAGGAAATCAAACGGTATTTACGATATAATTCACCCTTTTCAACGGTCATTATTTCAATCGGATCGGTAAAGAACAATGGAGGGGCCGCCTCTCCTCCCACACCCGGGGAAACGGGCCGGATCATTCCGTATACCCTGACGGTGGTAAAAAAAATGCTGCGCGACCTCGATCTGGTCGGAGTCAGGTTATGGATTTCCGAAAATGTACCCTTCATCATCCTGCCCATGACCGATGAGGCCGGGGCCCGGGCTGTCAATAAACGGTTGGATCGTGAGCTTAACAAAATAGAAATATCCACCGGAGGGCCTTTAATAACGCCATGCTTCGTGATAACGTCCTCGACGTTTGACCGGACACTGACGCCCGATTGCCCGTCGTATATCAAAAAAATAATGGAGCTTCATACCATGGAAATGAAACGGAAGCAAGGCAGGGAAGGGGAGAAAAAAAACGGAGGGGAAAGGATTTGAACCTTCGGTACAGGTTAACCCCGTACGACGGTTTAGCAAACCGTTGCCTTAAGCCACTCGGCCACCCCTCCAGAAGAAAAACCGCTAAAAATTAAGCAGGTTAAATATACTAGCTCTCGTGCATCGATGACAAGGGTCTTTCGATGAATATCGGAAAAATACGGGATCATTTTATTTTTCAGCATAAAAGCATACGAAATAGTATATTTCCTATAATAAAGCACCGGCGAACCGCATTAGTCCCCATTAATTCCAAAAAATCGCGCAAAAAAGTCTTGTATTTTTGCGCGAGTAACGTTACTATTGAAAATAAGTCCTTGAAAAAACGGCTTGCTAAGCCGATACTTTAAAAAAAATCGTTCGTGCCGCGGACCCCTTGCGAGAAGAACGCGGGGTTAAGGAGAACCGGGAGTTCTCCCCGATGGATATTATTATTTGTCGATTTAACCGTATTAACGTTCGTTTTTGAAATGTAAGCATGGAACCTTTAAAAGAATCATATTCCCGTTATCTCAGGTATATTCTCGCGAAAGAAAACGCTACCGCGACGGATTACGATAAATTCATGGCGCTTTCCTATGTCGTGCGCAACGAAATGGTTGACCGTTGGATAGAAACACAGCGACGCTATCATGCCGAAAACGTCAAACGCGTATATTTTTTGTCGACCGAGTATATGTTCGGCAGGAGCCTTAAACAAAATATCATCAACCTTGACCTGGAAAAACATCTCGCGCAACACGCCGGCGAACTTGGAATATTTCCCGATGATCTTTTCGAACAAGAGGAACCGATTGATTTGGGCAACGGCGGGAAAGCCAGGCTGGCCGCTTGCATGCAGGACTCCATGGCGACGCTGGAGATACCCGCCATGGCCTACGGTTTACGGTATGATTACGGCGTCTTTCACCAGGAAATAGAGAATAACGCGCAAGTCGAAAAACCGTACGATTGGCTCCATAAAGGACATCCATGGGAGATCGTGCGTCCCGAATACAGTTGCGTCATCAATTTTTACGGCAAGAGCGAACGTACTCCCAGGACGGAAAACCCTCTCGCGAGCGCTTGGAACAATGCGGAGAAAGTGGTCGCGATCCCCTACGACGTTCCCATAACCGGCTATAAGAACCGGACCGTCAATACCGTGCGGCTATGGGTGTCGCGCGCGTCGGAGGAATTCCTTCCGGATTACGCGAATCACGGCGATTATGTCCGGGCATGCGAGGAAAAATCCCGGTCGGGAACGCTTACCAAGGTGCTCTTTCCGGAAGAGGACGTGCTGCGGGCGACCGAACTGCGGCTCAAACAACATTATTTTCTCGTGAGCGCGTCCCTCAACGACATCCTGCGCCGATTCAAACAGCACAATACCGACCTGCGCCTGCTTTCGGAAAAGGTCGTCATTCAGTTAAGCGGAAGCAGTTGCGCCCTGGCCATTCCCGAACTCATGCGCATCCTCGTGGATATCGAGAATATTCCCTGGAACGAAGCATGGAACGTTTCAAAAAAGGTTTTCGCCTATACCAGTCATGCCGTTGCGCGGGAAAGCCTTGAAACATGGCCGGTTTACATGATGACCCAGGTGCTTCCCCGGCACATGGAAATAATCTACGAAATCAACCAGAATCACCTTGATGGCGTGCGGGCAGGATTCGGCAATAGGGAAGACCTCATCCGCGAGCTCTCGGTGATTCGTGAAGGCGATATAAAGCGGGTAAGGCTGGCCAACCTCGCGGTGCTTGGCTCCTTTCGAGTCAATGGGGTTTCGGCGCTGCAATCCCGGCAGTTGACGGATAAGGTTTTTCCGGAATTCAACATTGTCGGGCCCGATAAGTTCCACAACAAAACCAACGGCATCGCGCACCGGCGCTGGATGCTTTCGGCGAACAGGCCGTTGGCAGACCTCATTTCCGACGCGATCGGGGATTCCTGGACGAGGAAGCCGGAATCCCTTCTGCAATTGGAACCATACGCGAGCCGCGATGATTTCCTGTCCCGGTGTTCGGAAATTCGCGCCTCGGCGAAAAAAAACCTGTCTTCATATATCAATAGAAAATACGGTATTGAAATCGATCCCTCCGCGATGTTCGACGTGCATTGCAAGAAAATCCACCAATATAAGCGCCAGGTCTTGCATGTATTCAATATTCTCTCACGTTACTTGCGCATGAAAAACGGCGAAAATTTCCCGGTCAACCGCATTCACTTATTCGCGGGCAAGGCCGCGCCGTCCGACCAGCTTGCCAAGCAAATACTCAAATTGATCAATGCCGCGGCCCACATTGTTAACGGAGATCCGGCAATGGCCGGAAAAATGAAGGTCGTGTTTCTTCCCGACTACGATGTGTCCCTGGCCGAGAAAATCGTTCCCGCCACGGACCTTTCGGAGCAGATCGCCACGCCGGGCCAGGAGGCGTGCGGAACGGGCAATATGAAATTCGCGCTCAACGGCGCGATCACCGTGGCCAGCAAAGGCGGGTCCAACCTCGAGCTCATTGAACATGTCGGCGCCGACAATATCATCGTGTTCGGTAAAGGCGTCGAGGAGCTTCCCGACGATCGCCATTACCAGCCTTTCGACCTGTTCCGCGCCAACAAGCACCTTTCCTCGATATTTTCCTTGCTGGAGGAACGGGTGGCGCGCATGCCGCATAACGGACTTTCGATCAATCCGCTCTTGTCAACACTCAAGGATTCGGACCGCTATTTCGTCCTGCTTGATTTCGAGGATTATATCATCAAACAGAATACGGTTGACGCGCTCTATACGGATACAAAGGCATGGTTGTCCAAAAGCGTCCTCACGATCGCCCGCAGCGGCTGGTTTTCCATCGATAGAACGGTGGGCGAGTACGCCCGGGACGTATGGCGCGTCGGTTCCGGATCATAGATCCCTTTGCGTGAAAAAGGACGGCGGCGGATTTCCTCTTTTTATTTTTCATTGTAACTTTCCCGCCATTATATTAGTATAATAGGAACTTCCCATCATGGAAACCTCATGGCAGTGAAAAAAGAAGACAAACTCATCGGCATCACCATTGTCCCCGGAAAAGGATTGGGGAGCGCCTACTTTGTGGGCAAGGGAATCGAGCTTCCCTCTAAAGTGTCCATTTCCCGGCAAAACGTCGGCGATCAAATAATGCTTTTCAACGCCGTCCGGGAAAAAGCCAAAAAGGAATATCAGGCCCTGAGCGCCATGCACGGCGCCGTGCCCTCGGCGGGCGCGGGTATCATCGGGATTTACGAACAAATCCTCGACGACCCCGCGTTTATCGGTCAAGTGGTGGAAACGATATCGACGAAGCTTTTCGATTTGGAAACATCGATACGGCTTGTCCTTAATGATTTCGTTTCGCGCTTCAATGCCGCGGGAACGCCCTATATGAAGGAACGCGGCGGCGACATCGTTGAAGTATGCGAAAAACTGATTTCCTATCTGCATGAGGATGACGGAAGGAAAAAAACGTTCCTTGAGCCCGTCGTTCTCATCGTGCTGAGGATGTTTACTCCGTCCGACATCCTCACGTATGACAAATCGAAAATCCAGGCCGTGGTCTGCGTAAGCGGGGGAAAGACTTCCCACGCCGCCATTTTGGCGCGCGCGTATTCCATTCCCGTGGTTTCCGGCATCCGCGATTTGCAAAAGCATATCTATCCCGGAGAACAAGTGTACGTCGACGCCGACAAGGGCGTTGTTTACATCAGGCCTTCGCCGAGCATAGCCGGCAAGGCGGTAAAGCCTAAGGATGCCGAGGAGGAGTTTGAAAAGTTAAAGGCCAAATGGCGCAGACCCGTCTACACCCGCGACGGCATCCAGATCGAGGTGCTGGCGAACATTTCGCTGCCGGAGGACGTGGACGAGGCCAATGAGTGCGGCGCCGACGGCGTGGGGCTGGTACGCACCGAATATTTATTGTCGAATATGCGGAATTTCCCGCCGGAAAACATCCAGATGCAGTATTATTCAAAAATATTCGAGAAGGTGGGGAATAAACACTGCGTGATCCGGGTCATGGACATCGGCGGGGATAAAATCCCGGAGTTTTTCAATATGCCCCCGGAGTTCAATCCCTTCATGGGATGGCGGGCGATCAGGATACTTTTGGAACGGAAAGACCTTTTCGAGACCCAATTGTCGGCCATCATGAAGGCGCCGAAAACAGGCGACTACTCCATCATGCTTCCCATGGTGACGACGCTCAAGGAATGGATGGAGGCCAAGGCGTTCATCCAACACGTCGCCGCCGGGTTAAAATTGGAAACTCCCCATTGCGGCGTGCTGTTCGAAGTGCCGCTGGCGATCCTGGAAATGGACACGTTCATGAAGGAGATTGATTTCGCGGCAATCGGCACCAACGACCTCATCCAGTATCTCAGCGCGGCGGACCGCAATAACTCTAAAGTCAACTACCTCTACAATCCCATAGAACCGGCGTTTTTAAAAATCATCAAGAATGCCATAAATATTTCGAAGGACAATGGAAAACCGCTGTCGATTTGCGGGGAAATGGCGGGCAACGCCTTCCATACCGCGATGCTTGTAGGACTTGGGCTGCGGCGGTTCAGCGTTATTCCCAAGAATATTCCCCTTCTCAAGGAACTTATCTCCAAAATCAGTTTCGCCGAGGCAGCGGAGGGCGTGGCGCATATCGAATCTCTGGATTCCACCGAGGAAATGTCGAAATGGCTTAAAAACTTCAATAAACGAATGCTCGGAGAAAGTCTCGATAAGCTCCAGTTGTCGGGCGAAGTGTAAATTGAAATCCGAAAAAGTAGGTTTCAATGCCTTCAAGAAAAGCCGCGCTGCCTAAGAAATCGAATAATCGCGTAAATAAAGGCCTCAAACCGGTGAAAGAGGCTATAGCCCGGGTTGCCGAGGAATGGCAGAAGACCTTTGACGCCGATCTGGACGCCATCTGGATTCTCGACAAAGACCAACGAATCATCCGCTGCAATAGAACCGCGCAAAAGGTATTCAACCTTTCCCGCGACGAAATGATCGGCAAGCATTGTTGGGAAATAGCGCATTGCTCCAATCAGCCGATTCCCGAGTGTCCCGCGCTGCGCGTGAAAAAGAGTCTTTGCAGGGAATCAATGGAATTACCGATCGGCGGACGCTGGTTCGCGGTGTATGTTGATCCCATTCTCGACGCGGATGGCGGCATTTCCGGATTTGTCCATATCGTCAGCGACATTACCGAACGCAAACGAGCGGAGGCCGCGCTGCGGGAAAGTGAAAAGAATTTCCGGGTTCTTTTTGACGAAAATCCCCTGCCCACGATTCTGTCCGAGATATCTTCGGAAAAAATAACGTTTGTTAACAGGCGGATGGCCGATCTGCTCGGCATGGACGTCAACGACGTCATCGGGAAAACCGCCAATGAACTCGGCGTGTTGAAGAATTCCGACGATCAGGAAAAGCTGACGGGGCTTATCGTCGGGCAAGGGTATGTTGACAATGTTGAAGTGGAAAGGGTTTCCCCGGACGGCTCGACCGGCGCGAATCTTATTTCCATGAGGCTCATCACGGTAAACGGGAAACCATGTTGCCTGAGCGTTCTCCAGGACATTGCCGAACGTAAACGCATGGAAGAGGTCATTCAACGCACCGCGAAACTCGACTCGCTGGGCATTCTCGCGGGCGGCATCGCCCACGATTTCAACAATCTGCTTACCGGAATTTACGGCTACATGGATCTGGCCCGTTCCGCGTCGAAGGATGCGCAGATGACCGAATACCTTGAGGCGATGTTCGCCACCATGAAACGCGCGAAAGCGCTTACCCTGCAATTACTGACTTTTTCAAAGGGCGGTTTCCCGATCCAGAAAGTAACGCCGCTCATTCCGTTCATTCAGGAAACCGCGCAATTCGCGCTGAGCGGATCGAATAGCTCATGCCGCTTCTTGGTGGACGAAAACCTCCCGCCATGCAACATCGATAAAAACCAGATCGCCCAGGTGATCGACAACATCGTCATTAACGCGCAACAGGCGATGCCCGGAGGCGGGACCGTTGAAATAACCGCGCAAAATCTTTCTTTTGGAGAGAACGAACATCCTTCGCTTGACCGGGGCAATTATGTGAAGATATCGATCAAGGATTCGGGCATCGGCATACCGAAGGAAATCATGCCCCGCATTTTCGACCCGTTCTATACCACGAAGATCAAGGGGCACGGGCTAGGGCTGGCCACCTGCTATTCAATTGTCAAACGTCACGGCGGATGCATAGACGTGGAGTCCGAGCCGGGCAAGGGTAGTACGTTTCATGTTTACCTGCCCGCGTCAATGGAAAACATCGTCGTCCATACGCACGCGGCCGTCAAACACACGGGCAAAGGCGTGATTGTCGTAGCGGATGACGAGGAAGTAGTGAGGGAGGCGTTTCGGCAAATGCTTGAATCGCTGGGATACACCGTGGTATGTAAAAATGACGGCAAGGAAGCCATTGAATTCTATATCAACGAAACCGCGGAAAACCGCCGATGCGCGGCGATGATTTTCGACCTCACGATTCCAGGCGGCATGGGTGGGATGGATGCGGTTACGGAGATCCGGAAAATGAATAAAAAACTGCCGGTTTTCGTGGCAAGCGGCTACGCCGATAATTTCGTGATGAAAAGCCCCGTTGAATACGGCTTTACCGCCAGCATATCAAAACCGTTTACCATAGCGGAGCTTTCGGAAATGTTGGAGAAGAAGGTGTAGTGTATAATTGGAGATGGGAGATACTCAATGCCTTCAAGAAAAACGGCAAGGCCGGAAAAATCAATTAATCGGCTAGCCGAAAATCACGACCTCAAACAATCGAAAAATGCGTTGCATACGAGCGAGGAACGATTGGCGCTTGAACGGTTGGACCTGGCGGCGAGCGCGGCGCATTTGGGAATTTGGGACTGGGATATCCCCAATAACAAGCTTGTCTGGGATAAACGGATGTACGAACTCTATGGACTCAAGCCAAAGGATTTTTCCGGCGCCTACGAAGCATGGCTGGCCGGCATCCACCCCGACGACCGCGGCGTGAGCGATAACGCCTCCCGGCTGGCGGTGCTCGGCGAAAGGAACTACGATACCGAATTCAGGGTGGTGTGGCCCGACGGGACCGTGCGTCACCTCAAGGCATTCGGCCTCGTGGTGAGGGACGATGACGGAAAACCGATTCGCATGACGGGAGTCAATTTCGACATTACCGAACGTAAACGCGCCGAGAACCTGCTTGCCGTTCAGCACGGCCTCGCCCTTGCGCTCAATAACGCGCCTAACCTTGAAACGGGGTTGCAATTATGCCTTGACGCCGCGCTTAACGCCTCCGGCATGGATTGCGGAGGAATTTATCTTGTCAACGCAACCGGCGGCCTCACGCTCATGGTTCATAAAGGACTGTCGCCCGCGTTCATAGACTCGGCATCCTCCTTTGACGCGCAAAGCCCCAACGGCCGGCTCGTTTTTGCCGGTAAACCCGTGTATACCGAACACACGCTCCTCGGCATACCGCTCGACGATCGCAGGGTAAAGGAAATGCTTCGCGCCGTGGCGGTTATTCCGGTTATGTATGAAAGCCGCGTCATCGGTTGTTTTAATATGGGGTCGCACACCCGTGACGACGCGCCCGATTTCACCCGAAGCGCCCTCGAAACCATAGCCGCCCAGATCGGCTCCAACGTCGCCCGTTTGAAAACCGAGGAATCCCTGCGTCTGCGCGAGTCATATTTGTCCGCGATTATTGAAAATCAACCAGGTTTGCTCTGGATGAAAGACCGGGCCGGGCTGTTTCTTGCCGTCAACACGAAATTCTCACGGTCATGCGGCCTGGACTGCCCGGAACTCCTTATCGGCAAGACGGATTTCGACATTTGGCCCCGTGAACTGGCAGCCCGATACGTCGAGGATGACGTCAAGGTCATGAAAGCGGAAAAACCATGCTCGGTTGAAGAACCCATTTCGGATAGGGGCGATATTCACTGGTTCGAAACCTTTAAAGCCCCCATCATGGATGCGCAAGGAATGGTCATCGGCACGACCGGCTTCTCCCGCGACATCACCGAACGCAAACAAGCCGAGGAGGCGCTGAGGAAGAGCGAGGAGCGATACCGCCTTCTCATAGAAACAACGGACACCGGCTACGTTATTATCGACGATACGGGGGCCGTTCTTGACGCGAACCGGGAATACGTTCGTCTTTCGGGCCATGAAAAACTTGAAGAAATCCTCGGCAGAAGCGTGATGGAATGGACCGCGCACGAGGAAAAGGAAACAAACGCGCGGGCCGTGGACATCTGCGCGCGAAACGGCCTGGTCAGAAACCTTGAAATCGCGTATGTTGACAAAAAAGGCAACAGAACGCCCGTTGAAATCAACGCGACGGCCATGGATGTCGAGGGAGGCCCTCGAATACTCGCGCTGTGCCGCGATATCACCGAACGTAAGCAGGCGGCTCAAGCGCTCAGCATAAGCCAGGAACGCTATCGCTTGCTCTACGAACATGCGCCGGTCGGGATATTATTAATGAATCGGTCGGGAAGCATCCTCGAAGTGAATTCCGCGGCCGTTCAAATTCTCGGATCACCATCCGCCGAGGCGACAAAGGAAATAAATGTCTTGACATTACCACTGCTTATCGAGGCGGGAATCGCGGCCGCTTTCCGGCGTTGCGTTGAAACGGGCGAGGTCGTATTCGGCGAGCATCCCTATAGTACCAAGTGGGGAAAATCCATTCATATGCATTTGCGATTCGTCCCCATTTTTGATGATTGCCGTCAGGTGAATCTCGTGCATACCATCATCGAGAATATCACCGACCGAAAACGCATGGAGGAAGAGCTTCAAAAAAACCAAAAACTCGAATCCCTCGGGGTTCTCGCCGGCGGCATCGCCCACGATTTCAACAACCTGCTGGCCGGAATTTTCGGCAATATCGATCTGGCCCGGTCGGTGTCGAAGGATGCGCAGGCCATCGAATACTTGAAAGCGACGCTTGCCACGATGAACCGCGCGCGCGCGCTTACCCTGCAACTTTTAACCTTCGCCAAGGGCGGCGCTCCGGTGCAGAAAATAACGCCGCTGATTCCCTTTATTCAGGAAACCGCGCGATTCGCGCTGAGCGGATCGAATATCTCGTGCGTGTTTTCCATGGACGAAAACCTCCGGCCGTGCAATATCGACAAGAACCAAATAGGCCAGGTTATCGATAACATCGTCATCAACGCGCTGCAAGCCATGCCGAGCGGCGGAACCATTGAAATATCGGCCCGCAATATTCTTTTTGGGGAAAAAGAACATCCCTCACTGGTAAAAGGCGATTACGTAAAGGTCTCCGTCAAGGATACCGGTATCGGCATACCCAAGGACATCATGCCCCGCATTTTCGATCCGTTCTACACGACCAAAACAAAGGGACACGGCCTCGGACTCGCCACCTGCTATTCAATCATCAAACGTCATGGCGGCGCCATCGACGTTGAATCCGAACCGGGCAAGGGCAGCGTGTTTCACGTTTATTTGCCCGCGTCGTCCCAGCCCGCCTCCGAGGACGCGGCGATGCCTGTTGTCAAGCAAAGCGGCGGCGGCACGGTGATTGTGGCGGATGACGAGGAAATTCTGCGCGTTACGGTTCAGAAAATGCTTGAATCGATAGGATACTCCGCGGTATGCAAAAACGACGGCGGGGAAGCCGTTGATTTTTACGTGCGTGAAACCGCGGCGGGTCGCCGCGTCGCCGCGATGATTTTCGATCTCACCATCCCCGGCGGCATGGGCGGAGTGGAGGCCGTTCAGGAAATCCGGAAATTGGATAAGGATCTGCCGGTTTTCGTGGCAAGCGGCTACGCCGACAATTCCGTGATGAAAAACCCCGTTCGCTACGGCTTTACCGCAAGCATATGCAAACCCTTCACCATCGCCGAACTTTCGGAAATGTTGAAAAAGAATTAGGCGGAGATTTTTTTGCATAACGACCCGCAAATTGCCCCGCGTAAAGCACGCCGAAAATGTATATTTCATACGAGGTATAGTGAAATCATGATTAAAAAATTTAAAGCGTTTAATTCCTTTTCATGGGTCGCGATGGCCCTGCCGGTGATTTTCGCCATGGCGGATTCGGATGGCGCGTCATCGCCGGATTTGCCGTTTATGACGGCGGGCGCGAAGGAAGCCGGGATAACAGGCATTCCTGGAGCGCCGGCGCGGGACGCCGACGAGGCCGCGCCGAAATGGCGGTTGTTAAGGACATTCAAGCATCCATGTCCCGTGGCCCAAGGGATATTCTTCAAGGATGATACGAGAATACTGACCCGGAGTTATGACGACAAGGTCCGGACGTGGAGTCCGGCGACGGGTCAGGTGATTGGGCCGGTATTGACGCACGACGGGTTCGTGCGCGGCGCGGTATTTTCCAGGGATGAACGGAAAATCCTGACATGGAGCATGGATAAAACGGCGCGACTGTGGGACGCCGAAACGGGAAAACAAATCGGGCCGAGCTTGATGCACGACGATGACGTGTTCGGCGCGGAGTTTTCCAGAGATGAACGGAGAATCCTGACATGGAGCGAGGATAAAACGGCGCGGCTGTGGGACGCCGAAACGGGAAAACAAATCGGACGGAGTTTTACGCAAAATGGTTCCGTGTTAAGCGCGATATTTTCCAAGGATGAACGGAGAATCCTGACGTGCGGCAAGGATTCAACGGCGCGGCTGTGGGACGTGGCGACGGGAAAACAAATAGCGCCGGCTTTTCGGCACGACAGCTACGCGCGGGGCGCCATATTCTCCACCGACGAAAAGAGAATCCTGACGTGGAGCTGGGATAAAACAGCCCGTTTGTGGGATTGCGCGACGGGCAGGCAAATCGGAAGGAGCCTGACGCATGATGGCGAGGTCAACGGCGCGCTATTCTCCAAAAACGGCGCGAAAATCCTGACGTGGAGCGCGGATAAAACGGCCCGTTTATGGGACGGCGCGACGGGCAGGCAAATCGGGCCGAGCTTAACGCATAATGATTTCGTGAACGCCGCGGCATTTTCCCGCGACGAAACGAAAATATTGACATGCAGCGTCGACAATACGGCGCGGTTGTGGAACGTCGAAACGGGAAAACAAATCGGCCCGAGCCTTTCGCATCATGCTTCGGTTACCGGCGTGTCATTCTCCAAGGATGAATCGAGAATCCTGACCTTCAGCATCGATAATACGGTCAGGGTATGGGACGCCGCGACGGGAAGACAACTCGGCTGGAACCTGACGCATGATCATGACGTCAATGGCGCGATATTCTCCAAGGATGAAACGAAAATCCTGACCTGGAGTTACGACAATACCGCACGGCTCTGGGATATATCGGGGAAAGAGTTCCTTCCCGAAAGATAAAATTCAATGAACAGGAAAAAAGTCCTCGTCGCGGCGCTCAATTGGGGGCTGGGACATGCGACCCGGTGCATACCCGTCATACGCGCCTTTGAGCGGCGCAGGTGCGATGTTGCTTTTGCCTCCGATGGGGCCTCCCTCCTTCTTTTAAAAAAAGAGTTCCCGCATTTAAAGGCCTTTGAACTGCCGCCCTATGGCGTGGTTTACTGGAAAAAGCTGCCCATGACGATCGGTATTGCTTTACAATTGCCAAAAGTTCTCCGGAATATAAAAAAAGAGCGCGTGTTCATGCGAACGCTCCAGGAAACGGAGCGTTTCGAGGTGATCGTGTCCGACTGCAGGTTCGGGTGCTTTGTTCCCGGCGCCATCAATGTTTATCTCACCCACCAGACGGTCATCAGGTTCCCGCGATTTTTAAGAATGTTCGAGGGTGCGGGGGCGGCCCTCCACGCCATGGTATGGAAAAAGTTCGATCGCGTCTGGGTGATTGACAGAACAGGTGAAGCGGCGCTGAGCGGCGAAATGGGGCATTCCTGCAAGCATTCCAAAATAACGTATATCGGGATATTGTCCAGGTTTACCGCGGGACAGACCATGGAAAAAACAATCGACGTGTGCTTCCTGCTCAGCGGACCCGAGCCGCTGCGTACGATGTTTGAAAAGGACGTGACCGGCCATGCCTGGCCGGGGCATAAAAAATATTATCTCGTGCGCGGGTTGCCTCAATCCGAGGAGTCTTTGGCGCTGCCCGGCCATTGGACGGTGGCGAACCATGTACCTTCGGACGAGCTGCGCCGCGCGCTCCTGTCGTCGAAAATGATCGTGTGCCGGAGCGGCTACAGCACGATCATGGATTTGGCGAGATTGGGACTACGGGCCACGCTTGTTCCAACGCCCGGTCAGCCGGAGCAGGAGTATCTGGCAAGCCATGTATCCGGTATTTTGCATTTCAGCGGTTTAACGCAAAGGGAATTCGCCAGGAACGGTGTGGAAGTGCGGGAAACGCCGGGGTATGAACCGTATCATGAAAAGGACGACGACGATATGCTTACCGCGGCGATAAACGGAGTATTGGCGCTTTAACCGCTCTTATTTTATCATTGACGAAATACGTTGTTGCGCGTCGCGGCACCGCTCCGTGGCGTCTTCGGCGCAAAAGGCTTTTGAATACTGCTGCCATGCCCGTATGCAGGCGCGTTTGTTTTCGGAATTCGGTTTCAACGTATAGATCTGGTCGAGGGTTTTCGCCCACAAATAGGTAGCTTCCCGCAAGGTTGCGCCGTTGTAAACAGAGGGAACGGTTTGCGCGTTGCCGAAGCACGCGATGGCGCGCTCGTAATTTCCCAACATGGCATAGGTCCTGCCGCAGAGCAGATAAAAATACCCGTCGTTGATGAATTTGGCGTTGGCATGGCGCAGGGCGCCGGCCGCGTCGCCCACGGACAGGTATGATTCCATCAGGTTGACCGTTGCAACGGCCCGCTGCGATTCCCCCAGATCCTTTTCCAGCGCGGCCTCCAGGCGGGGAATGGCTTCCTTATACCGTTTCGCGCGCGCCGCGCCGAGCCCCGCCTTGAACTGGTCGACGGGCGCCGCGGAGGAGACTTTGTTTTTTTCAGCTTTTGCCTGCCCCGCCGCGCTTCCCGCTTGACGGGACGCCGCGGCTTGCGCGGGCGCGGGCCGCGGCGCGGGTTCCGACGCGGGTTCGTCAACCGTAGGCTCGACGCGCGGCGACTCGGCGGATGTTTTTAAAGCGGGCTGTCCCGCGGTACGGGAGACGCGGGAGATTATTTCAAGGAATGCCTGGCGCATGTTCGGCATGATAACGAGCGCGGAAAAGGAAAGCGTGATGAGCAGGATCATTGCGGCGGCAATGATGACCGGCGCGCTGAACCTCTTTTTTTTCAAGTGAATCGGGGTGTCCTTGGGATTTTTAAGGTACTCCAACACGATGTGCTCGGGCATTTTGGAAGTGAATTTTTTAAGAAGGGCCAAGAGATCGTCGGCCATTTCCGGGGCCGTGGCGTAGCGTTTCTCTTTTTTTAACGCCATACTTTTATCGATGATGGCGCAGAGCTGCTTGGGGACCTCGATGCCGAACGCATGCACCGGTTTATAGTCGTTAAGCATTTTCTTTTGTATGAGCTCGGACATGATTTTTTGCGGGAACGCCTTTACGCCCGTGATGATTTCATAGAGCACCGCGCCGAGCGAATAAATGTCGCAACGATAGTCGAGGGGATCGCCGTTGAGCTGCTCGGGACTGAGATAACTGAAGGTTCCCATGACCTTTTGCCCCACGGTATGGAGGCTGATTTCCGAGGGCTTGGCGATGCCGAAGTCGGCGAGTTTGACCACCCCGGCGCGTGAAATCAGGATATTGGCGGGCTTGATATCGCGGTGAACCACTCCCTTATACGGTTTACCGTAGAGCGTAAATACCTGGTTGTGCGCGTAGCTCAACGCGCCGCAAACGAAACATCCGATTGAAACGGCAAATGTAAAATGCGCCTGCTTTTGATATTTTACTACATCCTTAAGGGAAAATCCGTCGATATATTCCATTTCCAGATAAGGAACCGCGTCTTTCCAAAAATTAACTCCGTATATTTCAACGATATTGGGGTGGTGAAGGTGAGCGGATATTTTCGCCTCGGTATGCAGCCGCTGCTTGGATTCCTCATTGAATCCCGGTTTGAGTATCTTTATGGCGCGGACGATTTCCAATCCCTCATGCCAAACCTTATAAACATTAGCCATGCCGCCTTCGGCGATGAGTTCCAAAATCCTGTTCGGTCCGATCCTTTGGCCGGGTTCAGGCATGGCTAAGGAGGTATCGGACATAGCGGTCGAGTCGTTCGACGTACGGGCCGTGCCGGATTCGTTGGGAGTTGGATCGGTTGAATCTTGCATTTTTACTTAAATAATAAACTAACTAAGGACAGGTTTTTTTATCAATATAAAAATTTTAAAAGATTTTTTCTTGACTCGTCTCATCGTAGAATCTATTATTATGTACTATTATTTTTATTTGGAATCATTGTTGGGATGTTGGAATTCATTTAAGAGGAGGTCGTTGCTATGACGGGGTTAGGCAAATGCGCGCGTATGTTGTTAATCGGTTCGTTCGTGGCGATGGCGGGAGCGGCCGGGTGCACGAAGAAACCGAGTCAGGATGAATTGACAAAGCTGGATGAGGCGAAAACGGCCGCCGAAAGCGCTGAAAAGAAACTTACCGATTTGCGGCAGGAGCGCGTGCAGTTGGAAAATACGCTGCAACAGAAACAGACCGATCTGCATCAAAACGAGCAGGAACGCGATGATGTAAAAAAGAAAATGGGCCAATAGTCCGTTTTTCGCGTTTTCCGTTTTCGCGAACCGCGGCGTCCCTCCCGGGTAAAAACTTTGGAGGACGGACGGGAAGAATCGTAATGGGCGCTTCCAGGGGAGTGATAGGTTAATTCCCGTGATAGCGGTTTAGGCAACCATTCATTGGGGAGGGCGAATATGATACGATGGTTTATGGCAATGTCGTGCTGTTTGGCGCTGTCTCTGCCGCTGTATGCGGCTCATACCGAAATGACCTATACTCAGTATGAAACGGAGCTTTCTAGTGCGCAGCAGAGGGAAAAAATCGCCAAGGAACAGATTGCGCAGGAGCAAGCGCGCATGGAAACCCTTAAACGGCAGATTGCCGAAATAGACCTGAAAATAGCCGCGGTGAAACGGGAAATTTACGGGATTCTTGGAATTACCGAGGCCGACGTTGCCGCCGCTGAAAGCGAAATAGCATCCATTCGCGGTGAATTGGAATCGCTGCTGGGACTATTGCCCGAAGACCTGAAAAAACGTTCGAAGGATATCGACACGCAACAGACCAGGATAACGGCGCTTAAGAAAAAGCCCGTGTCTTATTTGTGGAGGGTGCGCGATCTGATTCCGCCCGTGGAACAACTGCTGGAGCAGGTCCGGGCCAAGGCTTCGCAACAAATCGCCGCACCGGCGACATCACAATCAGTCAATTCCTATACGGTTCGTCTCGTTCCGGGAAAACGGGAATGTTTGTACAGGATCGCGGCGTACGATTTTATTTATAATAACGCCGCGAAGTGGCCCACGCTGTATCGTACGAATGAATCGATCATCAAGAAAAAATTCGACCGGTACTCCAAGAGCGCCTCTCAACCGAAATATACGCATCCGGAGGACCTCATTTTTCCCGGGCAGGTGCTGGACATACCTCGATAAATGACACGATGAATGCAGCAACCAAATGGCGCCGACACGCCCAATCCGCAGTAAGCGCGGCGGTTCCGGCCCAACTTCTCATTCTTGCCGCCACGGCGGCCTTTCTCCTCCTCCTGTTTCCATTTCCGTCAATAACGCCCTTGTTCGATTTGCCCCGCGAGGGGGAAATAGCGAGTGAAACCATCATAGCGCCCTTTACCTTTGACGTTGAAAAACTGCCGCAAAAACTTGACGAGGAGCGCAAGGCCGCGGCGTCGAAGGTGCTGTTGGTCCTGGATTTCAACCAGGATGCCGCGAAACTGGCGCGCCGCAAATTGATCGATGCGCGTACCGCCGTTACGTCTCCTTCCGAGAAGGCGGCAAAATCGTCGTACGCCGCCCAATCCGGCAAGGAACTCTCCGAGTCCGCCCTCCGGACGATAAAAAAATACCCCGTTCTCATCGATGAGGCGCTGGTCGTCATTTCCCAGGCGCTGGAGAAGGGAATACTGGCGGGGCGCATTAATGTCGAGCAAAATCCGTCATCGTCGTCGCAGGGCGCAAGCGCGGGGAACGATGGGGCTATTTCGTATGAAAAGGAATTCGTTACGCTGCGGAAGAATTCGTACGAATCGACGATTCGCGCCACCGACATTCCCACGAAGGACCGCGCGGTGGAGTGGATGGTCAACCGGCTTAAAAGCGCGTCGCATTATGACGGCGCGGAGCTCAGCGCCCTCTACGAGCTTTTAGGCGCGTATACCCAGCCCGACGTTTTCATCAACGAACCCGAAACCGCCGTGCGAAAAGAGCAAGCGGCCCAGGACGTGCTTCCTATAAAAGGAAAGGTGCTGCAGGAAACCGAGCTGGTGCGTAAGCACCAGGTGGTCACCGCCGACGTCGTGGAAAAGCTGTACTCCTACCGTAAAGCGCAGGAACAAATCTACGCCAGCGGCGAGAGGATGCGGACGCGCCAGCACAACATCGGGGCCTTGCTGCTGATAGTCCTTTCGCTTCTTTTTATCGCGTTTTATATCCGTTCTTTCCACAAACCCCTGCTGCTCGACAATAAAAAACTCATGGCTATCGCGTGTATTCTCCTTGTGCAAGCCGGCATCATCCGGTTGGGGCTGCTGATCGACACCAAGGTCGTGGAGACGTTGAGCGGGGCCGCGTCGCTTGCGCCGGAATACATCATTCCCACATCGGTCGGCGCCATACTCGCCGCTATTTTTTTCGACCTGCGCGTAAGCTTTTCGGTATCGATGTTCACCTCCATCTTCATCAGCATGGCGTTGGGTTCGAATTATCCGCTGCTGCTGACGACCGCGCTCAGCGGATTCCTAGCCGGGTACGTAACGAAGAACATCAGATACCGATTTGATTTTGTGAAGGCTGTTCCGCCCATGTTCGCCATCTACGCCTTCATGATCCTCATCATCGACCTCATCAATTGTCGTTTTTCCCTGGCGGGGCTGCTGCAGAACTGGGGCATCGCGGCGGTCAATTGCAGCGCCGCGGTCTTCATCGCCATGGTGCTGACCATGGCGTTCGAATATTTGTTCGATATCGCCAGCAACATGACGCTCATCGAGCTGGCCGACATGAACCACCCCATTCTCAAGCGTCTGTCCATTGAAGCGGCCGGAACCTACAACCACAGTGTTTTGGTGGGGAATCTGGCCGAGTCCGCGGCGGAGCGCATCGGAGGGAATTCGCTGTTCGTGCGCGTGGCCTCGTACTATCATGACATCGGCAAAATAGAAAAAGCGGGATATTTCATTGAAAACATGACCGCGCACGAAAAGAGCAAACACACGAAACTCAGCCCCAATCTCAGCGCGCTGATCATTTCTGCTCATGTAAAGGAAGGCGCAGAACTCGCCAGGAGATATAAATTGCCGCGGGTGATCCGCGACGCCATCATGCAGCACCACGGCACCAGTACCGTATCGTATTTTTATGAGAAGGCCCGCGAGCAGGATCCGCACAATCTGGTGCAGGAGGAGCAATTCCGCTATACGGGGCCGCTGCCGCAGACGAGGGAAAACGCGATCATCATGCTTGCCGACGCCGTGGAGGCTGCATCGAGGAGTTTGGCGACATCGTCGCCGAAACTGCTGCGCGACCTGGTTAAAAAGATCATCCGCGACAAATTTTCATCGGCGCAGCTCGACCAGAGCAATCTCACCCTTCGCGATCTCGACGAAATCGTGGAAGGGTTCATGCCGATTTTGCAGGGGATTTTTCATACGCGGGACACCATAACAAAGGAGCGACGATAGTGGCGACGAATACCGGATTTGTCAGGAAGCATTTTTTCATAAACCGGGAGATGCAGGGGCGCTATATGCTCACGTTTCTCCTGCCGATGCTTATCATGCTCGCCTTTTTCCTCTTTACTCTCTATTTTGCTTCCCAGAGCATTATTACGACAACAACGAAAATCATCAAAGAGGAGATCGACAATAAAATAGCGGTTCAGTTCCAGGATCAGCAGCAGCCGTCGGCTGCCGCGTATTCGTTGCTTGTGAGGGGTATCAAGACCTATATCCGTGATTTTTCCACCGACCAGAAATACCGCAAGGCCCTGATGGGATCACTCCTGTGGATATTCGGAAGCGGTATTTTTTTAATTATCGTTCAGGTAGCCCTTCTGACTATTTTTTTCTCCCATAAACTAGCTGGTCCGCTCTACCGGTTAGAAAAAGCTTGCCATAGTGTGATCGACGGAAATTATGACGAGAAAATTACGCTTCGCAAGGGTGACGAAATGCAGAATTTAGCGGGGCTTTTCAATGAAATGATCGCGGTGACGCGCGATCGGATGAAGACGCTGAAGGGGCCGGAGGACGGCGAAATAAAAGATGGAATCGTATCGAATTTAAAACTTTAATATTGACATGGATTCGTGAAGGAAACTAATTTTAAGTGCCTTATTTTTTATTATGGAGGCGAATGAATGTTCGATTCGATAAATTATAAGCTTTTCGGAGTGAGCATCCTGCTGCTTATCGTAGGGTACGTGCTTCTGGGGCAGGGGCCGGTCACCAACCATCTTTCATGGAGCGTTGCGCCGGTAGTGCTTGTGGGAGTATACTGCTTTCTCATTCCGATAGCGATCATTGCGCGCGGAAAATCCGAAAAGAAGAAATAGCTCTTTCTTGGGAGGGCGTTTAGCTCAGCTGGTATAGAGTACCTGCCTTACAAGCAGGTGGTCGTAGGTTCGATCCCTACAACGCCCAAATTCAGCGGAGCGGCGCATCCGCGGCCAGGAAAAAATGTTCAATAAAGTTCACTAGCGGGCTGGTAGTTCAGCTGGTTAGAACGCCGGCCTGTCAAGCCGGAGGTCGCGAGTTCGAGCCTCGTCCAGCCCGCCATAAAAAGCCTTGGAACCGTCAAAATAAGCGGTTTCAGGGCTTTTTTTATTACCCGGCATAGTATCGCACTTCCCTGAAATACTCCCAAATAACCCGAAAATTGGTACAGTGTACAAATGAATTGGTACACTTATTGGTACACTTTTTAAAAAAATCCACGAGTATCGTTATACTATGCATAGGAAACATTTGTGCTTACGGTGCGTAGCATCCGTTCCTATCACGAAAGCAATTTTTATTAAAATAGTATCAAAATATAGCTTTATATTTTTAGGTGTTTTTTATGTTGTTTTCGGCGCGCGCGTCTTATTATTTTAATCGAATGATCGGCAAAATATCTTCGGCATTGCATTTGCTTGCTATTTAATGGGCGGTTACGTCCATTCCTGTTTTTCTTATTTTTATGTTCTTTTGGTAAAATATTTGGTAAAATTAATCGAATATCAAACGAGGTGATACAATATGTTAATCAAAGAATTCGAATATTATCTTAAAAATCAAACCGATCTCGTAAAAAAATACAATGGAAAATTTATTGTAATCGCCAACGAACAGGTTGTAGGGGCTTATGGTACGGAATTAGAAGCTATTAGCGAAGCTTCTAAGAATTATAGCATGGGGACTTTTTTAGTTCAAAAATGCGAGCCTGGGAAAGAAAACTATACACAAACATTTCATTCCAGGGTGGCAATAGTATAAAAAATGGCTATTCCGTCTTCGGGCTTCACTGTTCGATCCGAAATAATATTAAACTGCCTAAAAACTCCTGTTAAAGTAAGCCCAGCAGTAATCCCGCCGTCAAAACCAGATATTAACATCTATAAAGAATTTGTTGCTATCTGGGATACTGGAGCCACCGGATCAGTAATATCAAAAAAGGTTGCGGCAGACTGTGGATTAAAAGAAACTGGTATGACTCAAGTCTCTACGGCTGGTGGAGTATTTACAGTTAATACTTATGCAATTAGTCTTTTATTGCCAAACAACGTAATCTTTACTTTTCTAAGAGTTACAGAAGCCCCATTAACAGGGGGAGACATTTTAATCGGGATGGATGTTATAAGTCGTGGTGATTTTGCTATTTCAAATTTAAATGGCAAAACAACATTTTGTTTTAGAATGCCTTCTGTTGAGGACTTAGATTTCAATCCAAATTTTAATAAAGTAAATTCGCAAAAAGCCATTTCAAATTATCCAACCGCTGGGAGAAACGATCCTTGTTCATGCGGAAGTGGGAAAAAATATAAAAAATGTCATGGGAAAGGCATTTCTTAGTTTTTTTTATCACCCCCATCCGACCGCCTATCGCTTGCAGGGGATCATTTTGTCTTTCCGCTTTGCGTATTTCTGCTTGTTCATTTTTATATTCTAATTTAAATTGTTTTTCAAATTCATTAATTTCTTTTTTGCTCAACAAACCACTTCCTTGCTGAATTCTTCCATTGAAAAATATTGAAAAAACTTGTTGACAGGGCATAAACTGTTTGTTATATTTAAGTATGTAATTAATTAATTACGTAACTTAAAAAGAGAGGTCCTTTAAATGAAAGCCGTAGCCTACACAAGAGTTTCAACAATAGGGCAAGCTGAGAAGGGCGTTTCGCTGGAAGACCAGAAACAAAAAATAAAGCAATATGCCGACCTCTACGGCTTTTCAGTTACCGAATTTATTACAGATGGCGGGGAAAGCGCCAAGAATTTAAACAGGCCCGGAGTTCAAAGAATTCTTTCCATGATGAAGCAACAGGAAATCGAGGTGGTAATTGTCGCAAAGCTGGACCGGCTTACACGGTCAGTTCGTGATCTTGCAGATATCGTAGAGCTTGCCAATCATAAAAACGTATCTTTAATTTCTGTAAATGAGCACATAGACACGGGCACTGCCGCCGGAAGAATGATTCTTAACATGCTTGGTGTTATATCTCAATGGGAACGTGAAACCATTGGGGAACGCACGCAAACAGCCTTGGAATATAAAAAAAGCACCGGCAAGGCCTACAATGGCGTTTCTCTTTATGGGTATACGAATTGTAGGGGAAGCTTGATTCTCGACCAAAAAGAGCAGGAAATCATTGCTGTAGTGATGAATTTGAACGAGGAAAAACATTCAGTATCGGACATATGCCGTATGCTTGAGGAAAAAGGTTTTAGGACTCGATGCGGAAAGACCAAATGGCATTCAAAGGTTGTGAAAAAGATAATCGAAGATTCCGGGTTAAGGGAAAAGATCGATTCCGCACAAATTAACGCGGTTGCGGCATAATTATAGTAGAGAAAAAAAATGAAAAGATCTACTCCTTCCTCATTAACTGCAATTACAAAATTTTGCCATATTTTTAAGAACGAGATCAGTATCCAAGCGGAATTTAGCGATTTCGAGGCAACCCTAATTGAAAATGTTTTTGAGAGAAGATTTTTTCTCCAAGCTGAGAATTTTGAAAATTGGTTGAAATTAGTTCGGACGTATCACTATTTTATTAACCATGGTTCCTTTAAAAACGCGAAAGAAATTGCAATTGCATTTTTAAATACCACAACCCTAATGTCTTTTCAATTAAACAAAGCCTATGACTATGGGGCGGATCTTCGAAACCTCAAAGGGTCACCAGCCTTTAAAATTAGGATAGAAAAAGCGTTCTCTTATTATAAGCTTTTATATGAAGGTGTTTACCGAATTTTAATCTCGCCCATCCTTTACGGATATTACTTTTATGCCAATTCCAAAGATAAAAAATTAATCCCCAAAGCAGATGGGAAAGTTGGTCTAACAGCCATTGAAAATATTGAACCTTGGAAATCCGATGTAGAAAAACGCTTAAGCTACGGCCTTAACTCGCATATACGTAATGCTTACGGGCATGAAAATTTCCGAATACTTGATGATGGCTTTTTTGAAGTATGGGATTATAATCCTAATAGTCCAGATAATAAATGGGGACCGGAAAAGTGGCATATAGATGATCTTGAATCTCTTTGCCATCGACTTGAACAATCTATAGAAGCGACAATATTAGCGCTTTGTTTATATAGTGTCAATAATCGGAAATTGATTGCCGATCATGGTTGGCGACCCACGATTAACGCCCCTAAATTAACAAGAGAAGAAATTAAAATAAATATTGAACATTTTGCAGCTAAATTATCTTTCGGTATTAAAGAATGTAATTTTACTGAAAGGTCAATAACTTTAATCATAGAAACACGGCCGCGTGGAATTGATCAAGACATCGAAATATTTGAAGGCGGTAATACATTTAGTAGAAGATATACGCAAAATGTAAAATATTATGAAGCATTTAATGTGGCTCAAGTACTTGGTTTGTTTCAAAGGATAGAATCCGATATTTCAGATTATGAGACAATCAGCTGCGAGGTAAGAGATCCCGATAACAATACTTATGGAATTGCTTCTATTAAAGTAAGCGACATTAATAAATTGCCACCAAGAGGTCGCCAAACCCTAAAGGAAGCCCGTAGCTTTCTTTTAATAGATACTTTGGGGGAAACGAAAATGTGGTATGAGGTGAAAGACGTACCCAAATTGAGAGCGAGTCGCCGGAACATTTAATACAGAAAAAGGGTGGGCAACCCCCCGATTATGACAACAAATATTCAATGTGAACCTATTTCGTCACAATTGGTTATTTCGCTTTATAAAATTTACCGCACGTCCGAGCGGTAAAAATAGGGTACTTATCCGAAAGGGAAATAATGGCAAGAAAAAGTACGGGATTGAACCTTGAACCATATACAACGGTTCTTACGGCTGAATTAAAAGAGCAGATCAAGGATTTTGCATACAAAACCAGGAAAAGCGGGAAGCCAGAACCCGCAGGAGCGGAAATCGTCCGGGCCGCATTGCGATATTTTTTTAAACAGCCGGAAAAAAAACAATTCGAATTCGTGGAGAAGGAAATATCTGCAACCAGGGGAAACGAAGGGAAATAAAAATCCATTAACCTTTAAGTGCCAGCATTTTATGAAGCTATTTTTCAAAATCCTTTTTTGTTTCCCATTCCATAACCGCTGGAAAATCTCTTGTAAACGCCCTTAAAGGTAAAGGCAAATGATATATTACTTTTGCTCCAGCCGATAGAAAATTTTCTGGCGGATAATTATCTGTTGGGCTATAAAGGCATATAACCTTGGCGCTTGTCTTTGCAATTAAATCTCTTATAAAAGCGCAACCGGCGTCCATTCTTGCTTTAAAATTTGTCGGTGGCAAAAAAAGCATATTGTTCATTAATAGGATGCATAAATCAGGGCGGTTTTTTTTAAATGAGTTTTTAGCATCTTGAAGATTCCATAAGATAGAATCACGATCATAATCAACGGTAATGGAGCATTTAGGGAAAGCATCTTTTAAAATAACTTCGATTATTGCTCCGATATGACTATCCCCGCCAAAATAAATTGAAATAGGCTGAACTGAGGTTAATTCCGATATGTTTTCAGAGAGAGAAAGATTGAGATTTTTTTTCTTGTCTAATGACGGAGGGGGTTCTGATTTCTTTTTGGTGGTCATTGGAAACCTCCTTTTTCGAATTGGACCGAAGGATAAATATAGTTTTCATAATTCCACGAGATTGAATTAAACGCAATGAATATTTCGGAGCTCTTTCCCCGCCAAAATCTATTTTATAATGAGCTTGAACTAACCCTATTTTTAGGCTATTGATAATGAAAATGGGCGAGGGAAGTTTTTAAGGACGTTTAACAATGAAGGGTAGTATTCTACGAAAGTTGGTATCAATTGCTGCCCGTGGAATGAAAATGATTAGCGCGAAGAGTAGTGCACATGTGCACTTAAATAATGAAGAGGCCAGCTTAGAAACGTAAATTACTAATGAAATCAGCTAAAAAGATTACTGCTGAACCAGGGGTTGAAAGGGCACCAAGTACCATAAATGAAGTGCCAAGAATATGTCTTTTCGATCTCGACAGAAACATCGGAAACCAACTCATTTCAAAAGGTTTCAATTGCACATCTGCATCACTGGGTGCCCAAATCCAAATCCCTGACAGGCGAGTGAACCCTGAGGATCTCTACTTAAAGGGAAATAGTGATTATCCAGAGAATCTACATGAGTACCAAATTCTCGTTTTTGACTTATCATCTGACCGTCAAGTTCTATACGACCCATCCATGCATAGGTCAGATAATCTTAAAGGTGATACAATTCATGCATTGATAAGCCGCTTTCCAGAAAGACTCTTTGATCCTAGGCCATTGGCAGCACAAGCATTAAGAGAAAGAGTCTGTGCTTTTCTGGAAAAAGAATCGATAATAGTCGTATTTTCTTCCCCGTGGGAGTCAATTGAATATAAGTTCGCAGAAATTAAATGCCGGACAATCACGAAAACTGAACAAAAAAAAATTTCCAATTATTCGTTTTTGCCAGAGTGCCCTATTACTACCAACAAATCGGGAAGATTATTGAAATTTAATTCTGAGATTAATCGTATCGAACCAATCCTTAAGAAACACATAAAATTTCTAAAGTACGATGTAGTATTTAGTCACCCCACGCTCTGGGACGGGAAAACGCATGGCAAGGTCAAAAACTTCATTCCACTTTTACTTGATAGCGATCATGAAATTGCATCATATTTACATTTTATAAAAAAATCAGCAGTCTTTGTTTTCCCACAAATAGCAGATAAAGCGACGCTCTTAGTAGACCTCTTTTCGACTTATTGCCCAGAGGAATTTCCTTCAATTTTCCCATATTCTACGAAATTTGCGTGGGTTGAAAATGACCGATACCAGTTACCAAACCAAGCTAAACTTCTTGCCCAAAGGGCATTGGTAACATCTGAATACGAGAAAAAGCTAAGTGAAATTGACGGCAAAATACGTCAAAATGGGAAAGACTTTGGGTACTTGCATGACTTATTAACGCAAACCGACAAAATTCTTGTTAGGGCAGTTGAGCACTTCTTGAAATGGTTGGGCTTTCCATCGGTTACTAATGTTGATGAAATTCAACCCGAAAATAAGGAAGAAGATTTGCGTGTTGATCTTGATGATGGATTACTTGTAATTGAGGTCAAGGGAATTGGTGGAACCTCCACAGATGATGAGTGCTCTCAAATCAGCAAAATCAGATACCGTAGATGCGAAGATCGAAACAAATTTGATGTTCGGGCATTATACATTGTTAATCACCAACGTTATCAACCGGCTGAGGAGAGAACTAACCCACCATTTACTGCAAACCAAATTCGCGATGCACGCAATGACAAAAGGGGTCTTCTAACAACATACGAGCTTTTTAAGCTTTTCTTTCTTATAGAGATGGGAATTATCTCCAAATTTGCTGCGCGCACAGCCCTTCTTGGGATAGGTCCTGTTTCTTTTGAACCCAAGGATCTTCAATTACTTGGTACACCAAGTGAATTGTTAAAGAACGGGACCGTAGCAGTTCTTGACATTCCTGACATGGAAATTCATCAACACGATGAAGTAGTAATTCGAAAGAGTAGTGACTATCATTTGGGAACAATACTGAACATTCAAATTGACGGTATGGATGTTTCATCCGCAAGAAATACAAAAGTAGGATTATTATTGGATTGTCAAATTCCAAAGAATGCTATATTTTATCTGTTTAGAAAGTCTGAAGGATCAAGATGTTTATACCGCTAATCCCTGGGCCTATGAAGCGCGCCAAGAATCTACACGGCCAACAAATCGGCCCTGTGGGGCCACCAATAGGCTCAGCTCTGAATTCATTCCACTTCGCTTTTCAAACTTTGGGCGGGTGCCGGACTATAGGTAAGCGTTCTGTAAACCCATCTTTCCCTTCGGCCGCTCTAAAGCGATATTATATGCATCGCGAAGGAGGATGCGTATGCCGGAACCTGTTGTATCAAGACGAACCGCCGATCAGATGGGCCGACACCGGGAGCTTCAACGCCGAA
>Ga0224523_1000296_pt1 | contig 29515 bp, 31 predicted proteins | sample CFST50metaG_FD_182732 | JGI IMG/M metagenome (GOLD analysis project Ga0224523, IMG submission 182732) | Peat soil microbial communities from Stordalen Mire, Sweden - C.F.S.T50 | ecosystem: Environmental > Terrestrial > Soil > Wetlands > Peat | place: Sweden: Norrbotten County, Stordalen Mire...
ATGTGCCCTGGGATATCTTATACATTATCGACTCCCATTCCTTATCAGTATATGGATTTGGTATCTTCCCTGCACGGATTTTGTCATACTCTGATGCCTCTATTTTATTAAAATAAAATACTACCCCTTCATTGGTGAAATATACTTTTGCCCCTGAATACTCGGAAACATAATATACATCTCTCCGGAATTTCCCCAAATCATCATAGATCTGCCCCTTGTTTTCTTCAAAACCACCATTAGCTGCGGATAAAGTGGCATCCTGAGAATAAGTAACAGATTGCGAAAAATAAAAACTGAGGAAAGTGCAAAACAACAAGAGAACTTTTGGGAATCTCATATAGTTATCGGTTTGGAAAATTTTTCAATAATCCAAATATAAGGTCTATAGAAAGAGTAATTTTTGGGAAGTTACTGATCAGTAACTTTTAGGTGACAGATGGTATATTCTACTTAGCAAACAAAATTTTATATTCGAAAAAGTTTAATGAATTCATCTTTCCTGTTTCGACCAATTGGTATATTTGACCCATCAGACATAATAACTTCTCCACCATCGCTTTTATGAAATTTGGTAACCTGGTCTATATTCACAATATGACTTTGATGAATTCTGAAAAAACCATTTTTACACAACAAATTTTCATATTCTTTCATAGTGCGGCATACAAGGTATTTCTCATTGTTATCAATAATGAACCATGTATAATTTCCGTTTGCTTCAAGACGAATAATTCTCGAAATATTTATAATTATAAATTCATTCCCACACGGGAGTGTAATTTTTTTCTGCTTAATATCTTCGATACCAAAATTATTCGGGACTACCTGCAACTGATCTTTAGAAGGATTCATGTGATTCTTGCTTTTAACCCTGCTGATACTTTCTCTTACATCTGAAAGTTTTACTGGCTTTAAAATATAATTCAATGCAGCAAATTGAAATGCTTCAATTGCATATTGATTGTAAGCAGTTACAAACACCACTTCGAAAGGCCTTTCAGGTAAGCGTTCAAGAATTTGAAAACCATTTCCGGTTTGCAAATGAATATCGAGAAATAAAAGATCAATGGTATGCTTTAAAACAGCCTCAATAGCAGTTTCAACATCTGCAGCTTCAAATACTATTGTCAGATCTTCGTCAATTCTTGATAACATTGCACGCATCGCATCACGCGCATGTTTCTCGTCATCAATAATACCAATCCTTATCATAATATTGGGATGAATAATAAAACTTTAGTACCACTAGGAACATCTCCTTCATATAAATCTTCCACGATCATGGAAGTATATTCTTTTTTGCCGGCATTCATTATTTGCAATCTATCCTGCACCAGCTGCAAGCCATAGGATTTTCTTCCTGATAATTTTTTATATGCATTCAATTGTTTACTTTGATTTCGCCCAATACCATTATCAGTAATAGAGCATTTAACAAACTTACCTTCAACCGAAAAATGGATATTTATTTTCCCTGGTTCCTTGTGATGTGCTATTCCATGCCAGATTGCATTCTCAATAACAGGTTGCAGCAACAGAGGTGGTATTTTATTCTTTTCGAATTCAATGTCATCAGATGATTCTATTGTTAATTCAATTGCCTTATTTAGCCTTAACGATTCAAGTTCAACGTATAATTTCAGAATCTGGATTTCTTCCTCAAACGTTATTAAATCTGTCATGGAACTGTTGAGAACAGTACGAATCAGACTTCCAAAATTATTGAGATATGTCGAAGCAGCATCCACATCATTTTCAAGGAAAAATTTCTGAATACTGTTCAAACTGTTGGAAATAAAATGCGGGTTCATCTGAGCTGCCAGCGCCTTTTGCATTGACTTATGGAGCTGTCTGATATTTGCAAGTTGGGACTTCTTTTCTCGGTATTTAAATATGATTATTAATGCAGAAATGCCGATAATTAAAATTGCTACAATCAAAAACATAAATTGCCTGAGACTCCAAATTTCTTCTTCGCGCAAATTAAGCTGCAGGTTTTTAATTTGAATTTCCCTGAGTTGTTTCTCAGCCTTTTCAATGGATTGAAGATCGTTAATCTGCATCATTGAATTCTCGTTAAAAATACTATCGCTAAGCTTTTTGGATTGTTTAAGCAATAAGAATGCTTCCGGTATTTTACCTTCCTTTTCCATCCGGTCCATTTTCATTGTCATCAGATCCAGCAGAACTCCTTTCAAATCGTTCTTTTCAGCCAGTGACCATGCGTTCTGAAAATAAAAATCGCCCGATTTTATACTGTCGCATGCATAATATGCTTCGGCAAGATCCTTACATGCCATAAGTTCTTCCAGCTTAAAATTATTTTGTGTGGAAATTAAATAAACACTTTTATAAATTGTAATAGCATCAGCATACTTTGCCTGAAGAAACCTTATATAGCCAATATTAATCCGGCAGTCGGCCTGCAACACAATATTTTTTTGTCGTTGTGCAGTTTCAAAAGCAATGTTATAGCTCTTTTCAGCACTACTTAGTTTTCCCAGGCTCAGGTATGCGCTACCTATATTGATCTGGATATTTACAACCTCTGTTGAATCCTTTATAGTCTTTTTTATTGCAAGAGCCTTTTTGTATTGTTCAAGAGCTTTGTCATATTTTTTCCAACTGAAATATACATTGCCCAGATTATTAAATGATGATGCAATTCCGGCATTATTATTATTGAATCGGCGAATCTGCAAAGCCTGTTTGTGGTAAATAACTGCCTTATCATAACGACTCCAGCGGTAATAGATATTTCCAATATTATTTAAAGCATTCGCAACGGTTTTTAAATCTTTAATCTGAATGGCATAGGTAAATGCTTTGTCGTAATAATACATTGCATTTTTATAATCACCAATATCTTCGCTTACATTACCGCAAAGATTATTAAGCTTTTCTGCCTGTTCGGAAGAAATACTTTCACAGGACTTCAAAATAATTTTGGCCAATGAAATAGCACTATCCAAGCTGCCATTACTATAAAGCTTCTCACATTTATTTATCAGGCTGTCTTTCGATTCGCAGATTTTTAAACTATCGGAATCCTGTGCAAACGAATGAAGAAAAATGAAATTACAGGAACATAGAACTAAAATTAAATTGATTCGAAAAAACCTCAGTTTTGGATTCATCAGGTTATTGTCAATTTAGCGATTGATAATTAAAAAACATCTGTTCTGCAAAAAATAAAATTCAGTCAAAATTAATATTTATTTTAACATTTAACCATTATGCATAAAGTGCAATACAGTTTGCTGATAAGATTGCGAAGTCCTATCCTCTGCCTTTTTAGTAAAGACACTGACAATTTTCCTTAGTGACAGACGATTTTATCTTTTAACGAATTAGAAGCTCTTACACACATTTATACAGTCAATACGAATAAAAATGCTATGATAAATTTAATAAATCTTACTTTCAGTTCATATGTAGTTGGATTTTCAGATATAGTTTCTTTTACTGTTTTTAATCTTAATGCGATATTAATGTGAAGCTAACACCGTATTAATATCACCTGTTTCCCAGTTTGATATATTTGTATTATACGTGGCACAATAGCTGTCCGAAATGCGCGAAAAAATATCGCAAAAACTACGTTGCAGTATTAGCAGGTATCGAATGATGATTGGATAATGAATTGTTTTTTTATCTTTGTTCTGGTTTGAATTTAAAGTGTAATTAATTTTAACACTTTATGCACACACAGATGATATCCCTTATTCCATTTACAATTTACTTTGGAAGTATTAATTTATTCATATGCGGAATTTCTTCGCAAATAATATTTGAATGAAAATTTATATTTCCATAATATATACTGGGTTTCTTTTATTGATTGGAAACATATGTATCGCGCAGGATTCAGCAAGAACTATCAAAGACAAATTACTTTTTACCGGACAAATATCTGTGTGGGGAAATTATAATCATAATAGTCCCCTGCCAGCTTTTATAGGTGGACGCTATATTCCATCATTACATTATGGCATAAACCTCGCAAAAGAAAAGCTTATCGATTTAGAAGTTTCAGCAAACATTTTCGGTGCATGTGCGAGTCATCCGTTTGATTCTTTTTCAACAGACGGTAATATAGCACCATATAGGGCCTGGGTGAGATATTCAACTAAGCAGTTGGAATTAAGGTTAGGATTACAAAAAATAAATTTTGGTTCCGCTACCCTACTCCGGCCACTGATGTGGTTCGACCAGCTGGATCCACGCGATCCGCTTAAACTTACTAATGGAGTTTGGGGAATGCTTGGCCGCTATTATTTTCTGAATAATGCGAATTTATGGATCTGGTGTTTATATGGCAATACGAAACCACGGCCCTGGGATTTTGGTAAAACACATAAAAACATTCCTGAGGCGGGAACCCGTTTTCAATATCCAATTCCTAAAGGTGAAGTTGCATTAACATATCATTATCGCGTTACAGACACACGTGATATGGGCAATACTATTCCATCCTATGCAGAGGTTCCTGAGAACAGAATCGGCATTGATGGCAAATGGGATTTTGGCTTTGGTGTTTGGTTCGAAGGCGCATGGATAAATAAAAGTAAAAATATTGGTGACCTTACCAACCAGGAAATACTGAATATTGGCGCAGATAATACCTATAAAATTGGTAAAGGCTTGAATGTAGTGTTTGAGCAGTTGCTGGCAGCAAGCGATAAAAAGGCATTCGCTTTCAGCCACAATATTCTTTTTTCAGGCTTATCATTAAGCTATCCTTTAGGAATAGTGGACAACATGAATGCTATTGTTTACTACGACTGGAAAAATAATGCCTCATACAATTTCGTAAACTGGAATCATAATTTCAAAAATATTTCTCTTTACCTGATGGGATACTGGAACCCTGAAAATTTTCTACTGCCACAACAGGGGAATACAGGCAATGCTTATTCAGGAAAAGGGCTTCAAATAATGTTGGTTTACAATTATTAAAAAATACAAAATGGAAAACAATCCGATTATTACAATCAGCAATCTTTCCAAGAGATATAAGGTCGGTAATGGTGAGTTCACTGCTCTTAAGAATATCAATCTTTCATTTGTGGAAGGAGAATTCGCTGGTATAGTTGGCCCAAGCGGTTCAGGCAAGACAACACTTCTGAACATTATTGGTTCACTGGATATTCCTTCCGATGGCGATGCAAATGTTATAGGCAAATCAATCATGTCGCTATCGCACAAGCAGGCGGCCATGTTGCGAAATTTGAATATCGGTTTTATTTTTCAGACCTATAATTTATTGCCGGTTTACAATGTTTTTGAAAACGTTGAATTTGCTTTGCTTCTTCAGAAAAAAACCTTTCCGGAAAGAAAAAAAGCTGTAATGGAAGCCCTCGATTGGGTCGGACTTACTGATAAAGTAAAATCCAGGCCTTCGCAGTTATCGGGCGGAGAATGCCAGCGGGTGGCAATTGCACGAGCCATGGTAAAACATCCTTCACTTGTTCTGGCTGATGAACCTTCGGCTAACCTGGATGCAAAAAATTCTCATCACATTATTCAAACGATGAAGCGCCTGAATAAAGAACTCAACACAACTTTTATTTTTGCAACGCATGATGAAAAAGTGATGCAGTATCTTAACCGTGTCATCACGCTGAAAGATGGAGAAGTTGAAAGCGATATGAAAATTGAAAATGCTCAAAACTAATTTATATGATAGCAATAAAATTAGCTTTCCGCAATTTAATTGGTGCAGGCCTCAGAACCTGGCTGAATGTAACCGTACTGTCATTTGCATTCGTTGTAATTATCTTTTACAATGGCATGCTTGATGGATGGAATAGCCAGGCACGCAGAGACACCAAAGAATGGGAAATTGGCAACGGCCAACTTTGGCATTCAGCCTACGACCCTTATGATCCTTATTGTTTACAGGATGCCCATGCACCCATTACCGGAAAAATTATTCCGCTTATTGATGCAAAACAACTCACTCCTGTTTTAATTACACAAGCTACGATTTTCCCTGAGGGCCGTATGGAAAATGTATTGCTCAAAGGGATTGACACTGCACAAACCATTGTTAAAATTCCCTCAACATCTTTGAAAACAAAGGAAAATATTATTCCTGCTATTATCGGAAAACGAATGGCTTTATCAGCTAAACTAAAAAAAGGCGACAATGTTTTGATTCGCTGGCGCGACAAGAACGGCACTTTCGATGCAAAGGAAATAAAGATTATGGATATCTTTTCTGCAAATGTTCCTGCGGTGGACAACAACCAGATTTGGATTCCACTTTCTGACTTGCAGGAAATGACAGGCCTTACGAACGAAGCAACGCTTTTCATCACAAATGAAAAATATGTTAGCGGAGATATTGATAACTGGAAATTTAAAGATTTGAAGTTTCTTTTAAAAGATATTGATGATGTTATTCAGGCGAAGAAAGGTGGCTCGATGGTGATATATGGACTTCTTCTAGCCATTGCTTTGCTCGCCATTTTCGACACGCAAGTGCTTTCAATTTTCAGGAGGCAAAAAGAAATCGGAACGTATATAGCACTTGGTATGACAAGGAGTAAAGTAATTCAGATTTTCACAATTGAAGGAAGTGCGCACAGCATTTTAGCAATTTTGCTCGGATCGGTTTATGGAATTCCATTACTGGCTTATTTAAATTCAGTCGGTATCCCCATGCCAAAAACCACTGACTCGTATGGCCTCGCAATTGCCGATAAAATTATTCCGGTCTACAGTATCGGCCTGATACTATTTTCAATTGTTCTTGTAATAGTTTCAGCAACAATTGTAAGTTATTTCCCGACAAGGAGAATTTCAAAAATGAAACCCACTGATGCTTTGAAAGGAAAAATACAATGATAAAATTTTTATTAAAAGGAATAATCCACGACAGGAGCAGGAGTTTGCTTCCGGTGATTGTAGTTGCAATTGGCGTTATGCTTACTGTAATTTTATATTGCTGGATGAATGGCATCATGGGAGAATCCATTTCATTGAATGCAAATTTTAATACCGGTCATTTAAAAGTGATGACACGCGCTTATGCAAAAGATGCAGATCAGATGCCTAATGAATTAGCAATTCTTGAAGTGAATAAATTAATGCAGCAACTTAAAACGAGTAACCCTGAAATAGATTGGGTGAAACGAATCCGCTTTGGTGCACTAATTGATTTTCCTGATTCTTCCGGCGAAACTCGCGCCCAGGGCCCTGTAATTGGTTGGGCCATTGATTTATTTTCAAAAGATTCGAAAGAAAAAGAACGATTCAATATTGAAAAATCAATCGTATCAGGCAAGATGCCTGCCAAGCCTTCTGAAGCATTAATCACAAATGCATTTGCTGAGAAATTTAAAATCAACCCCGGTGATACATTTACATTGTTCGGTACAACAATGGATGGCAGTATGGCATTTAAAAATTTTACTGTTGCTGGAACAGTGAGCTTTGGCTCAGCCGCTATCGACAGAGGTGCAATCATTACCGATATTGCTGATGCCCAGGAAGCCCTATCTATGAAAGATGGCGCAAGCGAGGTTCTTGGTTATTTCAGCGACGGTCAGTATAATAATGAAAAAGCTGCATTGATTTCGAAATCATTTAATACAAAATACGAAAATTCAAAAGATGAATTTGCTCCTGTAATGCTGACTTTGAGAGACCAGGAAGGCATGGCCGAATTACTGGATTATATGAAGGTAATAGGAGGAATAATGATTTCTATTTTTGTATTTGCAATGTCAGTAGTTCTCTGGAATGCAGGATTACTGGGCAGTTTGCGCCGCTACAATGAATTTGGAGTACGACTTGCTTTAGGCGAAGGAAAAACCCACATCTTTAAAACTATAATCTATGAAGGAATTTTGATTGGCTCTATAGGCACTGTTGTAGGAACAGCTATTGGTCTTGCAATTTCATACTTCCTGCAAAATGTCGGACTTAATATCGGAAGCTTTATGAGAAACTCTACCCTTATGATGCCTTCAGTGGCAAGAGCTATCGTAACTCCGACTGCTTTCTATATTGGTTTTATTCCGGGTCTGGTTTCTATGGTACTTGGCAATGCCCTTGCTGGTCTTGGAATCTACAAAAGAAAAACAGCTCAATTATTTAAAGAACTGGAAGTATGATTTAAAAGCATCATAAAATGAAGAAAATATTTTTTATCCTGATAGGCGTGTCATTACTGGGTTTTATCAATCCGGTCAAATTCTCCATTCTTGATAAGGTTGACAAGAACATGTCATCAAAGAACCGCATCGTTGAAGCATCAATGACAATTAATGGAAAGCGCGTCACCCGCATCATCACTTCAAAAACATGGTCGGAAGGAACCAAAAAATCATTCACAGAATATCTTTCGCCAGCTACAGACAAAGGAACAAAAATGCTAAAGCTGGATGGACAATTGTGGATCTACTCCCCTTCAACCGACCGCATTATTCAGATCTCCGGTAATTTGCTGCGACAATCAGTTATGGGTTCCGATCTTTCATATGAAGATATGATGGATGACCGCAAGATGACAGATATCTATAGCGAAAAACTTATCGGGACGGATACTGCAGGAGGCCGCAAAGCTTGGCTTATTGAACTTACAGCGAAGGTTACTGATGTTGCTTACTATTCTCAAAAAATGTGGGTCGACACCGCAAGGTATGTTCCTTTAAAACAGGAATTGTATGCCAAGAGTGGGTCACTGCTGAAGAAAATTGTTTATAAAGATGTGAAATATGCTCAGGGCCGCTGGTTCCCATACACCTTTGTTTACAAGGACATGCTGAAAGAAGGCAATGGCACTGAATTTAAAATCACAAGTATTTTATTCGATCAGGTTATTCCTGATTATATTTTTACGAAAGCTGCATTGAAGCAATAAAGATCAACTGTTGCTATTTTTATTCAGGCTATTGGCCGACCCGCGGTGCTGCTGACTTTTTAATTATAGAAGAACTGATATAAATTGATAATGAATGTTGCGTAAAAATAATTTAGTCAAGTTTGTAATATTACTTTTCCTTATTACAACAATATCAAGTTGTTTATCTGTCGCTAAAATCAGCGACTTTCCAAAAACGTCCACAGTTATTGATTTCAACAAATATTCTTCCGAATATCATGAACTAAAAGCTCCTTACTGGACAAGTGAAAATGCCAGTGAATATTATTTTGAACGGGATACGATAATTACAAATAAAGAACTTACTGATTATATTAAAACAGCATTAATATCTTTGGGCTATACTATTACGAGTAATGATTATGAAGATGATTATATCAGGGGAAGTCGTAATATTAGCCGCATGGAATGGGGCGCAATAACTGCTGTATATTATAAGTTGGATTATGAAAAAAACAAATTACAAGTATATATTCTTACTGAGATAACCCAGGATATTACTGGTGGCAATCGTGAAAACAGAGCTAAAACTGTAGGAAAGATTATTGAAAAGTTAATTGAATGAAAAACTGTTTTACATTATCCGAATATATATTTTCAGCTTTTTTGAAAAGTTTTATAAGCCGGCCGCTTAAGTCAGGTAAAATAACTTTAGGTTTTGAAGAAGATGGCGGTATTCCTCGTGTTTTCCAAGACCAATTTTCTCAACTTCAATTTTCTCAAAAATTTCAGCTATTTCATTCTGCTCAATTTCGTTAAGTAACCTGTCAGCCATCCTGAAAAGCACTTCATTTTCCTTAGCTATATGGCCACGCAGTAGTATTATGTAATTCAAAGCATTATCAACAATTTTGTGTAAAGCCTTTGAATTTCTATTTTTAAAATTGTCAAATGCATCACTAAGATCTTTAACCAATGCTCTTCCTTGCTGATGTTCATTAAGCAAAGTTGCAATAGGACCAGTATCTGCCGACATACCCTTCATTATTAAAGCGGGGAATAAAACCTCTTCTTCTTTTCCGTGATGACATTTATCGGCAAATCCAGTAATAAAGTCAATTGCCTTCCCCATATACTCAATGTCCAAAACTTCGCCATTATTTAATTTATTAATAATTCTTTCCATTACAGAAAGCATAAGCTTTATATCTTCATGCTCATCTTTTAGCTGTTGCGTGGCTTTCATAATAACTGGCTTTAGTATATAATACACAAAATTGCAACATTGAATCAGTAATTAAATTAAATTCTGATTAAGTTTTAATAATTTATAAAAAATATTTTTTCTTAACATGTTAAGACAGAAGTGAATTAAAAGTTCCGGCAAATTTTGCATAACGATGATTGGCGTTTATATAAATTAAATAATTGATTTCATAAAATCATATATATTTACTTAAAAATCTCATACTGGTAATTTATTCAGAAAAGGCTAATGGTTCGTCAAAATATCGCTAAGCGAAATCAGAAAATATTCCTAATAATTCTTTTGACAATTCTAGTTGTGATTATTCTTCACATCCCAGCTAGCTGGGTATATAACGAATCAAACTCTGTTTGTATTCACAAAAGATTATTCGGAATCGGTTGTCCGCTATGTGGTATGACAAGGGCAGTATATGAACTAGTTCATTTGAATTTCACGAAATCGATTCAGGAAAATTTTAACATAATACCTTTCACAATTACACTTGCAATTGGAATAGTTTATGCTTTTTTTCCAATCCCGTTCACACGGAAAATGAGTATTTACATGATGTTTATCACTGCAGCAGGATTTATTATAATATACGCATTACGATTGTCTGGTTTATATTAAACCAAGCGACTTCAACTCAAGATACTTATTAATGGTATTAACCGAGAGGTTTTTTGGCTCAGTAAGAATGCTGTGTATACCATTTTTGTTGAGTTCTTTTACTATTTTCTTTTTTTCAAGAAATATTTTTTCGGCAATTGTTTTAACATAAATTTCCTCAAGTGTGGATGTTTGCTCAGAAAGCAATCCTTGTATCTCTGTATTAACAAAGAAAATCACAACAAGCAAATGGCTTTGTGCCAGTAGTTTTAAGAATCCTAGATTCCTTTGCATGGAAGTGATACTTTCAAAATTTGTATACAACAATAAAAGGCTACGCTGGCTTATGCGCCGTTTAACGTTTATGTAAAGCATTTCATAATTGGATTCCAGAAAGTCAGTTTCCTGCTTAAATAAAAGTTCCTGTATTTTCTTTATCTGGTTCTTTTTTCTGTCGGCATGCAGGAAAGTATCAACAGCAGCTGTAAATGTAAGCAGTCCCGCTTTGTCATGTTTTAAAATTGCAATATTCGAAATTACAAGGCTTGCATTTATTGCATAATCAAGTAATGTCATTCCTTCGAAAGGCATTTTCATTACGCGCCCCATATCTATTAAGCTGTATACCTGTTGTGATCGTTCCTGCTCGTACTGGTTTACCATCAACTCGCCCCTGTGAGCAGTAGCTTTCCAGTTTATTGTTCTGTAATCATCGTCGGTATTGTATTTGCGAATCTGGTCGAACTCCATGTTCCTGCCCATGTTCCTGATCTTCTTGATTCCTTCCTCAGTAAGCCTGTTCGAAATTGCCAGCAGTTCATATTTTCTCATTTGCAGAAATGAAGGATATACGGACACCTCAGCGTCTTCATTGGCAATATATCTTCGGTTGAAAAAATTCAGTTCAGTGCCGGCATAAATTCGAAGTTTTCCAAAAATATATACTCCCCTCTCCACAGGCTTTAATATATATTGAAAATGCTTTTCTTCACCGGATGAAATTTTTGATTTCATTGAGAAATCCCTGACCTGGAACTGGTATGGAATCTCATCAATAATTTCAAGGTTTATCATGAAACGATAATTATTTCTCAACGAAATGGAAATCCTGTTCTGATCGCCATTGGAAAGTTTTTCCGGTGTTCCACGCAAACCTTCAATTCCTTTTTTTATGGAATATAACAGCACCAGGTCTATCAGGCATAATACTGCAAGTGCAAGGGTCAGCAACCTGGCAGCTGGCAGTAATATTGGGAAAAAATAACTTAAAACAAATACCAGTGCAATTGCTATTAAGCAAAAATAAAAGCGGTTACTGATATATAATGATCTGATCAAATTCAAATAAATGTTAAGTTAAGTATAAATTAGATGTCACGTTGTGATTGTCGAAGTATGACAACCACTATTTTATCTGGTCATACTTCGATTTGCCTTCGATCATCCTTCGATAAACTCAGGATGACAATTCTCAGGCTGACATTTCTCAGTGTGACAATTGCGTAATTTGATTCTGGACATAACACTAGCGTATATAATTCAAGTTCATTCTTTGTATTACTTTATCTCGGGATTTCAACACTGCTGATAATTTCTTCAATAATATCATCAGGGGTCCTTCCTTCCATTTCCTTTTCAGGAGTAAGAATAATCCGGTGCTTCAATACATGAGGAACCATTTCACGTATATCATCCGGCGTTACAAAATCTCTTCCCTTCATCGCTGCAAATGATTTCGCAGCATTCATAATATTTATAGAAGCACGCGGAGAAGCGCTCAGGTATAGTGATCCGTTGTTACGCGTTTTATTTACAATCTGAGCTATGAACATTTTTAAATTATCTTCAATCAGAATTTGTTTCACCAATTCCTGGTACTTCAGTAATTGCTCAAGACTCATCACAGGTGCAACTTCATCAATTTCTTTTTTTCCTTTGCGTTCATTATTGCTCTGCAAAATCTTCATTTCCTCGTCAAGACTTGGATATCCAACTTCTATTTTGAACAGAAACCTGTCAAGCTGTGCTTCAGGTAAACGATAGGTACCTTCATGCTCCAACGGGTTTTGTGTTGCAAAAACAAGAAATGGTCTTTTCATTACATAGGTATTTCCATCAATGGTGATCTGCCTTTCCTCCATAACTTCAAACAATGCCGATTGTGTTTTGGCAGGCGACCTGTTAATTTCGTCAATGAGTATAATATTTGAAAACACAGGGCCCTTCTTGAATTCAAACGATGTTGTAGAAGGGTTGAAGACGGAGGTTCCCAGTATATCTGATGGCATCAGGTCCGGTGTGAACTGAATGCGTGAAAAATCAACAGAAAGAGTTTTCGCTACAAGTTTTGCTGCAAGTGTTTTGGCGATCCCCGGAACTCCTTCCACTAGCACATGTCCGTCGGACAAAATAGCTGTAATAAACAGATCAATCATTTGCTGCTGTCCAATGATCACTTTTCCAATCTCTTCTTTGATTTTTACAACTGTGTTGTTCAATTCCGTCAAATCAATGCGTGATTCAAATAATTCTTCCATAGTTATTTTGTTTTATTATAAAATTCTTCAATTTTCGAATTGAAATCAATCAGGTCAATGTCTCTTATCCATGCCTGATTATTTATTATACGTGCGTTAATAATAATATATGAAATTGTTTCTACAGGAACTCCTGCTCTTTCCGACAGATTTTGATATAAGTCAGTGTCCTCTGAAATATTTTTAATATAAAACTTACTGCGAAGGTAATCGCAGAAATAACTGTATTTCTTGAGTGCAATATCCCTGTTATTGCCACTGTTAAAATAGAGTTGCCCAAGTGTATTCGCAAATTCAAGCGACATATTTTTCGGAGGCATGACTACCGGGATAATACGCTGCTTCCTTTTACCTTTAAAAATCACGTAAAGAATTATTGCAATAAGTAACAGGTAGTATGCCGCTTTCAATGCAGGCTGTCTAAGAATAAACCTTAGAGGCGACTTCACATCAGGCTTATTCGGTTTGTAATGTTCATCCCATACAATCGCATTTCCATGCAGGTACGACAATGCTGTGAACGGGTAACGATAATTCCCGTACAGAATATTATAATTTGTAAAAAGCAAAGGTGTCGAATTGACAAATATATTTCCATCGCCCAAAGGAATTCTGATAAAATTCGGATTTCTATTTTTATCCATCCCGATCACAGTTGTTGAAACAGTATCGCATGATGTAAAACTAAACTCTGTAAAATTAGTATTTACACTATATCCCGAATCACCTGCCAATGCAGGGTTCGTGAAATATATCTCAGCATATTTATTGCTATCCATCGGCTGCTTCCAGTTATAGCCAGTCTTGAATTTCAGTGTATCTGTGATATTTCCACTGAATTCTTCTGCTGAAATAAATATGTCATTTCCTTTTGCTGCAAAGGACAGCATCTTATCCAAATCTAATTTATCAAGTGTAAAAAATTTTGTAATAAAAATAAATTCAGATTTTTCGGGTACCGGATTATAGTCGGAGTACAAATACAATCCGCTGTTATTTTCAGTGATTTTTTTATTAGGATAAATACTTTTCAAAACATCCTTAAGCAAAAAAGAACCGAAGGGAATTTTATCGTTGCAGCTGTAGCTGTAGCGCCAGTCCAAAGGCTTTTTACGTGTGCCTTCAATCACTACCAGGAGAATAAAAAGGCCTGCAGCAATACTAATAAATATCCAGCTTTTCCTAGTCATTCAGTTTCTTAAATATTGAAGTAAAATCCGAGAATATCTTTTCAAAAATCTCCTTTTCAACAGCAAAATCCCCATACCACACAAACTCAAATACCCTGCTCAATTTTGTAAAATCTTCAATGCATGGATTATCTTTCATTTCATATTGAAAATCAAAATTGGTTTTATGTACCTGCAGATTTATATATTCTTTGGTATTTAGTGTTTTCAGCAATTTCAGGTATAAGTAACGCACCGCAAGATGAAAGTTTTTATCAGAAATTTCCTTCCTTATCATCTCATCAAGGTCTGATTCCATTAGTTCAATTTCTTCCTGGTTTATGAGCATTGACTGTTGCTTTCGATTTTTAAAAAAAAGCGATTGCGCCTTTACATTCATCAACCGTAAAACAACAAATATTATAAGACCTGCAATAATAGCATATCTGATATATGGTGCAGCTCCTTCATTACTGAAAAGTTTATTTAACATTTGTGCTAACCAGTCAAGAATACGCTCAGCAAATGATTCAGAGGGAACCACTGTTGTTTCATAATCAAAGTCGCTGTTACTTTTATACGAATCGATTTTTTCTGCAGTAGGTAAAGTTGCATGGATACTGTTTGTGTCAGTTTTCAAAGATGCGGCATGTGCATATGCAACTGAAGCTAAAAATAGCGTAAGAAAAATAAAACTTATGTAAACTGAATTTTTACCCACAATTTAATTTTGTTCTAATTCATCAATTTTCTGCTGCAGTGAAGGGCTCTCCTTCATTTCAACAATATTAAAATATTCAAATGCAAGTGCGATATAAATTATTGACATCATAAGGCTGGTGACAAAAGTTGATATAAATGTAAAAAATATCATCAGGTATCGCGTAGTATCAGAATAATCAGCAGAAGGATTTAGCGTATTAAGTCGGTATGTGAAAGTTATAATTAATTGAGGAATTGCAAATACCAGGCTAACGACATAGATAATTGCATATATCACTATCAAGAGCAGTACTATCCACCACCAGTGGTAATGACTTAATTTAAAACTTCTGGAAAATGCATCACCGAACGATTTATCTTCAATAACAATTATAACCATCATCAGCGAAAGTGAAACACTAAGATATATACCCGGCAGGATGCACAATATAGTCCCAACAATAATTACGAGTCCACCCACAAAGGAAGCTCCGAATATTCGAAGAAAATATTTTGTAACATATTTCCAAACTTCATCAAGCGTAAATCCATCTTTCCCTTTTTCAACATATAATTTTATATATGAATAAACAGTTGTCATGATCATCAGGCTGCTTAAAACCGTTGCAATCATATACAGTGAGAAATAGATAAAAAAGTTTTCATAAAATGCAGAAATGCCATGCATCCTCATTGATGCATTAATATTCCCAATATTGGTATCATAATAGACCTTTGCAATAGCCTGCAGCAGGAGAAACGGGCCTGCATAAAACATAAGGGCTTTGCCAAGTTTTGAAAAATTTTGCCTGAGAAAAGAAAATGTTGCATTCAGCATTATTCCGAATTCTCTTTGTTCATTGAAGTTGATGTGTTCGTTATTCATTTAGTCGTGGGTTTTGAGTCTGAAGTGTAATGCTAATTTTAAATTTTATTTTTTAGTAATTTTCTTAAACAATCTAACAGGATATATAAAGAAATACCACACAATAAAAATAAGTGATGATAGTATTATCCCAAGTCTTAATACTACCGGCATTGATGTATACCTGGTTATAAATCCTTCAAAAAATCCCGCAACCATAAATAAGGGAACAACCCCAACTAACGTTTTAATTGATTTCTTCACACCTCGTTTAAACGATGCAAGCCTGCTGTATGTTCCCGGGAATAAAATACTGTTGCCAAGAATAATACCTGCAGCTCCAGCCACAACGATTGCAAAAATTTCCAATGTGCCATGGATCCATATTGTCAGCATTGCGCTGCCTAGCAATCCTTTCTGGTAAAACAAAGTGAGAAAGGTACCAAGCATAATTCCATTTTGAAAAATCAGGTAGGCAGTTCCCACCGACAGTAAGAGTCCGAACAAAAATGCATAAACAGAAACCAGAATATTATTCAATGTAATTCCAAGAAACATATCGGCCTGGTTCATTTCCTTATAAACTGCCAGCGGATCACCTTTGTCAATATTATTAAGCGTCATATTTACGTAGGAATCGCCGAGGATAAGCCTCACAAATGTATTGTCATTTAATGTTGAAATCACACCAATTATAACAGAAATCAAAAGAATTGCCAGTGAAAAGAGAATATATTTCCGGATCCCAAAAATATGTAGCGGATATTCCTGTTTCCAGAAAAGCTGAAGTCTCTTTTTATTCTCTTTTTTGTTGACATAAATAAGCTGATGCGATCTGAATGCAAGATTATTCAGGTATTTCACAACTGTACTTTTCGGATAATAAGTGCGTGCATAGGCAAGATCATCAGTTACCTGTATAAACAGGTCAGCAAGCTTATCAGGATTATCCCGATCAGTGCCAGTCAGAAGATCTTCAAATTGCTTCCATCGGTCAGCATTGCGGTTTACAAAAACAATTTCTTTCATTTAATATGCCTGTACGAACAAAAATAACAAATATTTCGAATCCGCATACTTCTGATTATACTTATATGATTTATTAAAAAAAAGGAATTTTCTTTATTATATTGAAATTTTGAGTGGTATATGAATTAAAATAAATTGTAGGTTTGTATCAGATAATAATTCATGGATAACCTTAGGATAAATACAAGTCAGAATGTTGACATTGAAAATGATGTTGCAAGTATTGGCGATCGCATGCTTGCACACCTGATAGACTATTGTATTTTCTTTGCGTATTTCATGATTATATTTTTCTTTTTATCGTTTTCGTTCGATCATCAAACTTCGGTTATAATAATATTGTTCCTCCCATTATTGTTTTATGATCTGCTTTTCGAGTATTTTTATAATGGACAGAACCTTGGAAAAAGAGTTGCAAAGATTAAAGTTGTTAGGATCGATGGTGCACCTGCATCGTTCGGAAATTATATGATCCGTTGGCTTTTCAGGATTGTCGACAATGTTGTTGTTTGGGGAGCAGTTTCGGTTATAACACTTATGTTCAATGGACGCGGACAACGATTGGGTGATATGGCTGCCGGAACTACTGTTATTCGTGTATCAAAGAAAGTTTCCCTGGCTGAAACCGTATTGGCAAATGCTCCGAAAGAATATACACCTGCATATCCCGCAGTAAAACAACTTACAGAAAAAGATATTGAAACGTTAAAAGAAATTTTGCGTTATTACCAATTCAATTCATACACCTCCAATCCTGAATTTGCAGATAGAGCAAGGAATGCATTTGAAAAAAAACTGAATGCAAAAGGATATGAAAATACGCTTCAATTCTTCCGTACCATTTTAATGGATTATAGTTTTTTAAACAGGTAGAAATATGCAGAAATCATGGAATTCAAACATATAATTCCTGCGGAAATTAATCTTTTATAAATTTAATTCATGTAGTTTTAAATATATTTCCCGATGAAAGTAATTGCCATAAACGGAAGTCCCAACAAGGAAGGGAACACATTTCATTCACTGAATATTGTTGGTGATGAGCTTAAAGCAAATGGAATTGACTTCGAAATTTTACATATCGGACACAAAATGATTCATGGCTGCATGGCCTGCAGGAATTGTGCTCTCAATAAAGATGAAGAATGCTCCATCAAAACCGATGACCTGAACAAATATATACAGCAACTAAAAAATGCTGACGGAATCATTATTGGATCGCCAGTGTATTATTCAGGTGTTGCAGGAACAATGAAATCCTTTTTGGACAGACTTTTTTTTGTGAGCGGGGCTAACGGAAATTTATTCAGGCATAAAGTAGGCGCTGCAGTTGCTGCAGTGCGCCGAACAGGAGGTTCATCAACACTTGATTGTTTGAATCATTATTTAACAATTTCAGAAATGATAATTAGCACATCGAATTATTGGAACGTAATTCATGGCACTGCCCCCGGAGAAGTGCTGCAGGATGGTGAGGGCACGCAAACCATGCGGGTTTTAGGTAAAAATATGACATGGTTATTAAAAATGAAAGAAGCAACAGCAACCACGATTGATGCTCCGGAAAAAGAGAAAAAAGTTATTACTAATTTCATACGGTAATCGGTGAATTAAAAATTTAAATTTAAACTCAGCAATCATCAATCTGCTGAATCCTGTCTGTTTCCTTGAGATTTATACAAATTTAATCTTTTATATTTTCAGTATTTCAAAAGGAGTTGATTTTTTCGATCAATTATTTTTTTTACTGAATTTGGATAGCTATTTTTGATAATAATAACTAAGTAAATCAGGCAAACAAGTAAATTAATGCTCATATAACATGCCTACTATGTATAAACTGGTTTTATTTTTTGCAGGGTTTATAAGCCTTGCAATCTTTGCAAATGCCCAGACATCTGTCTATCATCCTTTTCCCGATACTACTTCAATCTGGAGCGTTGATGATTATAATATTATTACATATGCCAGGACACATACCCGATTCGGACTGAAGGGAGATACTGTTATCAATGCAATGAATTATAAAAAAATATATTCAATATGGTACTGGGATACTACCATGATAACTTCTTACAATACTTATTATGCAGCGCTCCGTGAACAAAATAAAAAAATCTATACTAAAATTGGAAATCAGCCGGAACAGGTACTTTATGACTTTAATCTTGCTGTAGGCGATACAATGCATTATTATTATTCGCTTATCGAATCGCAGCCTGATACTTTTTCCCGTGTTTTAACGAAAATTGATTCAATTAAACTTTATACTGGTGAATACAGAAAGCGCTATTGTTTTGCCAATGGCATAAATTGCTTTGTTCCAGATACAGTTGTTGAAGGCATTGGCAGCATCTACTGGTGGGGATTATTCAATCCGTTAGTTAATAATATGTGCACCTGCGGAGATGAATATACTTTCTCCTGCTTTAAAGAAATGGATACCGTTTTATATTTAAATAATACTTTTTGCAATTATTGTTTCTGTGGTTTAAGTGTTGATCTAAATGAAATTCCAAGCCAGGAAAAAATTTCAATCTTTCCCAACCCAGCTACTGACAATCTCTTCATTGAATCGGCTCAAAACTCTTCAATTGAAATTTCCAATATAGAAGGACAAATATTACAAAGTTTTATTACACAAGAAAATAATACAACCCTTGATATATCAAGCCTTGCAAATGGTATCTATTTTATTAAAGTGACAGATGAAAAAGGATTTGCCGTTGAAAAATTTATAAAAGAATAATCAATCAGGCCAATCCGCCGGCGCATACAACATATGATCATTAAATTCGATTTCATACTAAATAAATTTTACTAAGACAATATTTATGGGGTATTATGACTGGCCGACTATTTTCAAAAAGTATTCTGATATTGAATTAAAAAAAGTATATCATAACCGACATACTGAACAGGAAGAAAAAGTTTCAGCGGCCCTGGAAGAATTAATTAAGCGCGGATTTATAATTAATAATAATACACAGTCCATTGAAGAAAATTATCAATTTATTATCAATGATAAGAGTGTATGTTATTATTGTAAAACCAAAGGTTTAAGAGAAAGCGAAAAATACTGCCCGAACTGTGCATTCCCGCAAGGTGGTTCAGAAGCTGAGATGAGAGCATTTGTTTTAAATGTAAAAAAGAAAGAAGAACTTCTTGAAAGTAAAAAGAAAGCTATTACGAAAGCAAGAGTTCTTTTATATGTTTTAGCTGGATTAAACCTTACAATTGGCTTAATCCTGGGACTCTTTGTAAGTGTGAACATTCCTGTATTAATTGCTTGCTGCATTGGTGCTATTATATATTTATTGCTTGGAGCCTGGAGCGAGAATCAGCCTTTTCCAGCAATCCTGTCGGGTTTTTTCGTGTATCTTGTTTTTAATATTATGTCGGCCTTTGCTGATCCTAATACCATTTACAAGGGATTAGTTTTAAAAATTTTAATAATAACGTGGTTCGTATATGGATTTAAAGGTGCGATTGATTCCAAAAAACTTGAACGGGATTTGCAATCAATTAAAAATGCCGAAGACAAATTAACTGAGAATTGACACATTGTTTTAATAACTAGTATCCTTTAAATCAGGAGCCGGATTTTGAGCATACAATTTAAATATCGAAATGAAACTTTTCAAATTCAATAATGACAACGATTCCAGTGAACCTTCAATTAAGGAGGATGATAGAAATTGGGTGGATAAAAAATTTGAATGGTTGTTGAAAGTCTATGATTACCCAAGTTACAACAACATACAGATTGACATTGATGAAAAGTATTTTCCTGAATCATTTAAAACCAATCCCCTGTCGATTAATGCAATTATAGATGATATTTCAAAAATTTTGAAGATTGATAAGAGCAGAATCAATTATCAGTTCAGCGAAGATATAAGGGATATTAATGGCATGCCTTATGAAATTCAGGGACATACAAATGATTGCGACCTTGTTGTAATTGCAGAAGAAGGGAAAAAAACATATTACAAATTAATTGTTGCAAAAAGTTTATTTAAAAACACTGAAAGGCTTGTCAGCAGCATAGTTCTGGAATCGTTAAAGATTAAACTTTATGAATCAAAAATAAAGTACGACTCAAATATTGACAGAGGATTACTTCTTTACCTGGTTGGAATATATTTCGGCTTTGGGGTGATTCTTGCTCAAAACTTAATAAGTGTTGGAAGAAAGTCCGATGGCTTGTGGGAAACAACCTGGAGATACTTCTCCGTTATGCCTTATCAGATCATGGCATATGCTTTTGCGCTGTATTCCTGGCTCTCAAAAAATGAAAATCCGGAGTGGCTTATGCGCTTACCTTCAGAAATCAAAGATGAATTTAAACGATCCGTTACGTATATTAATTCGCATACGCCTTTAATTGATTTCAGAAGTGTGGACAATCATTTAACATTTAATAAACTGTTCAGAGAAGCCTTTAAATTAAATAAAGCAGGAGAAGCAGAGAAAGCAATCATCACATTGCAGAAAATGATTTTCCTGACTGATGATGCAAATAGAAAAGCTTTTGTTTTTAACAATATAGGTTACTATGAACAACGCAAAAATGAATATTCACGAAGTATTAACTCGTTTTTAAAAGCGCTCGATTTAAACCCAAATCATGGTTTTGCAAATGATAACCTGGGTATGTCATATTTATTGATTGGGGATCTCGGGAAAGGCAAAGAATACCTGGACAGAGCGTTAAAGACAGGAAATAATGATAGGGCCTATTCATACAGAAATCATGCAGTTTATTATATGCTTACAAATAAAAATATGCTGGCAGAATTAAATTTTCAAAAATCGTTCAGTGAAAATAAATCTGTTGATTTGCTTCATTATTTTTATGCAAAGTATCAGCTCAAGATCGGGAATAAACAAAAGGCAATTGAACATCTTACAATTGAAATTGAGAAAGGTGAAAAAGACGCCATCAAATTATTAAAGGAAGTGAATGAAACTTAAATATTACGATGATGCAGAAAGCAGAAAAGTTTGTTTCTGCAATAAGTAATTTACAATTTCACTGATCTGCAATTTTAATAATTTTTCAATTGACAAAAAAAAGTAATTTTGTAATATATTTGTAACACTTACATTGAACAATGCAAAAACTGTAAAACAAAATTATTTTCGATCAGAATTAATCTAAATGTAAAGCCAGCTATGGTATCAAAAATTACGAAATCTATTGCCTCAAGAATTCCACTTGATTTATATTTTCAACTCGATAAAGAAGCCGAAGAACATGGGCTCAACATGAAAGATTACCTGCTAAAGATTATTGAAGCAAGGCATCTTAAAACCGAGCCAGCTCCAATTGAAAAACCCATTAAAGTAAAACAGGAAATATCAGTAAAAAAAACGAAGCCAAAAACAAATAATACCGATTTTGGAAGCAGTACAATTTTATTTCCGGAGTAATTAATGAAATGATCTGTGCTATGAATAAACCAGGTCCATTATTTTTTATTCAATAACAGTAAGAATATATTGGGGTTGATAACAAAATATGAGAGAGATATTTCCTATGGTTTCAACTTAAAATAATTATTTTTGGTTTTCATATTCTGAAATTTTGATGACCATTGTAGATACTCCGTAAACAGTTCACAAAAGTTAAACGGATTTATTTATTAGGAGGGATGGCAGAGTGGTCGAATGCGGCGGTCTCGAAAACCGTTGTCCGCCTTACGGTGGACCGGGGGTTCGAATCCCCCTCCCTCCGCTGGTATAAATCGCAATTAACTATATTTTAGATAATTGCGATTTTTTATTTAGTATACTAGTCCACATTTAGACCAGAATAAATAATTTTCTTACGTTTCTAAAATTCTATTGTTATCCTAGGTACCCAAATGAACTAACAACCTCTTTGTTTATCTTGAATTGTTTTTCCAAAATTAAAACTTTGCAATGATTCTCAAAATTTTAATAAAGCAGGATATTCAAATACAATTATCGTAAAAGGATTCTAAACTCAAAAAGAATCCTTATGAAAAACAATGAAACATTAGTTGAAAAAGCTTGCCGTGAAGTCGCTGGCTTTAAAAGTTTGTATGCTAAACTGGACCAAACGATTGTACTTTCCAGCCATAGCAGAAGTACATTTAATAATTATGGGCGCAAACTTGCGCACTTTTGTTTTCATTTCAATGAACTGCCAAATAAAGTGAGTGACGAGCAAATCAATGAGTACCTTGCCAGTTTAGCAAGAAGCGCAAAAACTCCTTCACGTAGTGCATTTAAACATACAATCTATGGATTAAGATATTATTTCAGATTCATGAACCTTCCCGATCGGGCTATATCATTACCTGTTCTTCCTTACGAAAAAAAACTGCCGGCGGTACTAAGTAAACATGAATGCCGACGATTATTTAGGGCTCCAAAAATATTAAAACACAGGTTAATTCTCAGCATGATATACTCTGCAGGTTTACGATCAGGAGAACTTAGCCGCTTGATGGTTTCTGATGTTGATTCCGAAAGAATGATGATTCATATTCGACGTTCCAAAGGATACAAAGACCGATATGTTCCCTTATCAAAAAAGTTGCTTATAGAATTACGTAAATATTACAAGTCTTACAAACCATTAGAGTATCTATTTTATGGCAAAGAAAAAGGAACACTATTTAGTCCAAGTGGGCTCCGATGGATATTGCATGAATCAGTAAAAAAAGCTGGAATATTTAAAACGGTATGTGTGCATACACTTCGTCACAGTTATGCAACACATCTGCTTGAAGACGGACTTGATATTGTAACAATAAAAGAATTGTTGGGACATGCTTGCATTGAATCCACCTTGATCTACCTCCATATTGCCATACCTGAAAAAATAAATGCTTTCAGCCCTTATGATAATTTGTATAATGACTCGGAACCATGAGTCAATAGGAAATACTCTACCCCTTTGGAGAAGCACTAAAAATCAATTTTGTTCTGATTCGAAGATAAGTCATTTGATAGGCAGTAATCAAAATTAGTCCAGTGGCTTTCTATTTTTCAAGGTTTATCATTTCATTAAATCTTTCAATTACCCACTTTTGTAATCTACTGTTCTTAAAATCGAACCACATCTGTCTGTATTCACCAGAATTGTCAATTTCAAATTTAAATTCTCTGAATGGTTTTTTCTTATTTAATGCATTTATTAATCGGTTTTTAAGTTTTGTTGAATTGGGCAAGCTCTCAGCAAAATCAGTCATTATTAAGAATGAGTCGCTCGACTCCAAGTTTTCTATTTCAAGATACTTTTCAAAATTATTATCGAATTTTTCCATTTCACCTGACCATGCATCTAAATCCATGTCTGGGTGCTTTAATGCGTCAGGGAAAAACAGAAGCTCACCATTTAGTCGATTCCAAAAACATCTAAATCCACAATCTAGCTGCTCAGCAATTTCCTTAATTTGTTCTTTTGTTAATAACATCATTTTATTTAATCTAATATTTATTTATTCTATGAATTTCGCCAGATAACGAAACTGTATTGCTTGCAATGGCGGACTGTCAGGCGAAGACAGACGAGTCTGCCGAAATAATGATTTTAGGTTGCACCGCTGAAACCCGTCAACCGCGAGCCATTGAAGCAATATAAAGTTATGGGCTGCTCTTATCATTCTGTCACAATAATTTGTCCAGTTAAATAAATTGAATGCCATGTCGCAAAAGTCAGTGTAAATTTGTCAATATGTAGTTGAGTTGTTTTACTATCATAGATCGTCTTCATTAGAACTTTATAAAGCTGGTTTTTTGCTGCTAATTTTGTTTTCCAACATTCAATAATCTTTTCCGCAACTTCTCTTGGCTGCAAATATTTATTAATCAATTTGCAATTCACCGACATCATACATTCTAAATTTTCTGTCATTTCGAATTTGAGGTCATCAATAATGTCTGTCTTTGATAACCAAATATCAAAATCAGTACGAATGCCTAGCAAGTCGTCACTGTTGGAATATGGTTTTATTTTATTATCAATTGATTTTAGAAATGTTGAACCATCCCAATAGTTAAAGTCAGGTCTTAATACTTTCGTGATTTTACCTTTTCCAACTATCCTTGCGCCTTCTTTTGTCTCAAATTCTTGTCCAACGAAAAATTGTCCAACGTGAAAATCGGTGCTTAAAGTATGTAAATAAACTTTTACAGTTTCACCAAGATTGCAAATGTCCTTGTCTATAAATTGTTGTGGCGCATCCCAGTCTTTTCCATTATAACAAAACTGTCCGCGATAACCATTTTTGACAGGGTTCTTTCGTCCACCTTCCTTCTCAGTCAGAAAATAGATTTCTGCTTCAAGTTCTGGATTTAGGAATTTATATTTATCTGTGTTATTCATAGAGTTGCCCATAACGAAACTGTATTGCTTGCAATGGCCTACTGTCAGGCGAAGACAGACGAGTCTGTCGAAATAATAATTTTAAGTTGCACCGCTGAAACCCTTCAACCACGAGCCATTGAAGCAATATAAAGTTATAGTGCGTATTATTTCTTAAGTTTTGAATAATTTGTCTTATGATCTTTTGTATTATAATTAGTATCTATAATGATAGTATCTATTTCAGCCATGTCTTCCTTTTTTATAATTAACTCAAAATCTTGCTCTGATGAAAAATTTCCATTGTATATTTCTTGTTTCTCAGGTGATATTGAAACTCTGAATGGATTTAATCTTTGATTTGGTTTAATTACTAAAAGGAAATCTCCATTTTCAATTAAATACATATTATAATTTAATTCAGGAATTGGAGGTGTTTCAATTGTCCATGGCAGATGAGTAGAGACAGTTATTTCGTAAATGTTTTTTGTCTCGTTTTTTAAAGTCAAAGTCATTGGGAATGGTTTTCCTAATTCAATTTTATTATTCTTATCATTAAGATCAAAATTAAGCGAACCTTTAAAGAAAAATGAAAACATGTACCAAACTGTTTGAGATTCTCTCATTTGAATTGCTGAAAGTCTGTCCTCGCATTTAAAGTCAATACCCAATGTCGTAAAAAAAGTCAGCAACTCTGTCGAAAGTATTTTGTCTTTTTGAGATTTAAAATTTTGACAATCTAAACATGTGCAAAAATCAGATTCGCCGTATTTGAATTTTTCTTTATAAAATTTTTCAGTCTCAGACTTATCTGAATTTATTGTCCAATGATAAAATTGAATGTTTTCCATAATCTTTTAATATGCACTATAACGAAACTGTATTGCTTGCAATGGCGCACTGTCAGGCGCACACATACGAGGCTGCCGAAATAATAATTTTAAGTTGCACTGCTGAAACCCGTCAACCACGAGCCATTGAAGCAATATAAAGTTATAGGCTGGGGCTGTCATAGTAAAGGAAATATTGTTGTGCAATCTTCAGCAAAAAGCTCTTGTGAAATAATTTTACAAAACATTTGTTTCTCAGTCGAGTCATATACTTTAGTAAACGGTCTACAATTTCCATTGATAAAATCTGAAGACCATTTAATCTTTTCAGGGAAATATTTTAAGTTTCTACGTTTACAATAAATTACTTGGTTTTCTTCTTCTGTCGTCAAACGAGTAATAAATAAAACCTTCCTTTTATGGCTCTGGTTAGGTAATTTAGATTTGATGATACCCATTAAATCATAATATGCTTTATTCTCAATAGTGTCCTTGTTACTAGCAATATAAATAAGTCTATTATATTTTCGATCAATTGTGTCGAGCTTTAGAATGTCATTATTGTTTTTTATAAAACTAATAAAATTGTCGCTAGTAAATGTCATTAGTTGATAAGGTTGTAATCCAATATAATTTGGGAATTTTGTATAATCGATGTTTGTATTATACTCCTTTGTGGAGTCATAAGTAAATATATTTTTTGTCTGGTATATATAAACTCTATCTGTAGAGTCAAAGAGTATCATGAGCTTTGAATACCACTCTAAGCCTGGTGGTGGTAAAGGCTCTGGGAGCTTATTTGAAAAGCAAGTCGAGTCATGACGTTTGACACAATCAAAATATATGTTTACAGAATCTTTGGAAACTATATAGTAATCTTTTTTGGAAGGAATGTTATTACAACCAAAATTGAAATATAGTAGTCCAATTGTCAATGATGCTATTATTGCATTTTTCATCTGATGTTGTTTGTATAATAAAGCCCTTGCCTATAACGAGCAAGTGGCTGCTTTGAGTGCCGCAATAGAAAGCACTTTCCAGTCTGCCGTGATTATAATTCAAATATACAACAAAGTTTCCGTCAACCACAAAACCGCGGCATTAAAGCAGACACGAGTTAGCTGTATTTATTTTAGTCGTAATGATTTCTGTCCTAACTTTTGATATTCAACAAATTTATTGTCTTTTGTGGAGAAAACAAATATTTCCTCACAAGTAGGTTTTTCAAGTCTCTCCACTGATTTGTCTGATGTGTAAAACTTAATTGCGATTTCATTATACTGTTCCTTTTTGTCCATCACCGTCTGAAAGTCGTTACTAATTTGTTTGGCTTCATTCAGAAGTGTCAGGCTGTCTGAGGTGCAAAAATTTGTCTTGCTATGATTATAATTAAGTTTTATGAATAGTCTGCCTGAGTCCTTGTTGTTTTCAATTACTTGAACATCTTTTTCAACTCGAACGTCACAGTCACATTTAGCTTTTAAAGAATCAACCATTTTTTGTTCCTTGTCTGTCAGGCTTGTCAATGCAGGGTTTATGCATGAAGTCAGCATGAAAATCAATCCTATTATTGTCATAAATATTTTCATAAATAATTACAGCTAACGAAACTGTATTGCTTGCAATGGCGGACTGTCAGGCGAAGACAGACGAGTCTGCCGAAATAATAATTTTAAGTTGCACCGCTGAAACCCGTCAACCGCAAGCCATTGAAGCAATATAAAGTTATGCCCTGTGCTTTTCATTCTATTGTTAATTTACCTGTCGCAATAATTTGCTTATCAGTTTGCAATTGGAAAAAGTAAAGCCCACTTTGTAAATTTTGTCTATCTATTTCTACTTTGTCTGACCTAATGTTTATTATTGTACGAACTGGCTGTCCATGCCTATCGTAAAGTCTCAAGGTGCAATTTTCCTTATTTGAATTTTCAAATTCTAAAATTGCGTTTTCATTTGTAGGATTAGGATAAATATTGAAATTTTTTATTATATGATTTCCACTTACTCCCGATGAGCAGTCAACAATATTATTGGAGTAGTCATAATTTGTAATGAAGCCTGTAATACCGTATGCACAATTATTTCCATTTAATGAAATTGCATTATCAATATAATTGCATGCTGAACCATCCGCATTTGGATTACTAATTTCAGCAAGAAAGGGTACATTATACTTTGCTATATAAATTTTTCCATCAGGTCCAAGTTGCAGACCAAAAAGATAGTCAATTGGCTGTGAAATCAATGTCTTTGAGTTTCTTATTGAGTCGGCATTTCCTCCTCCTGCAATCAAATTGTATTGATAAAGTCCACTATAGCCTCCAGTGAAATAAAGTTTTGAATTATTTGGTGAAAACTCAACGCCATATAAATTTCCGCTATTAGCATCACCAGGCAGGCTTATAAAGTTGGTAACAATCCCAGTTGAAATATTAAAATCAAATAGTTCTGAAACCCCAGGATTAGTATTTGAGAAACAAACGGCTAATCTGCTTCCATTTGGTGAAATTTTCAATTGACCTATAGCAGAGGCTATACTTGTTGGAATCCAGATGTCCTGATGTACTGAACCAATATGTGAAATAACAGTATCAGCTATTCCCGCACTAGTCAGGCGAAATGAATAAAAAGCATCTGACCAATATTTATGTGTTACTATCCAGTAGTCAGTCCCATTAGCATGCTTCACAGCAGTAAGCTTTTCGGCAACAGTGTCAAGTATAAGAATATTCTTTTGATTAGTAACTACATCACCTAGATTATCATCTAAACACATATCGATGATAGAATATCTAAGTCCATTAGTCAAGTTACCATTACATGCAAAAGCATCAGTGGTGAAAAGATAAAAATATCTATTACTTGAAGGTAACGGAACAATCAGAGCAGCTTGAGTAGAAGAAGCATTTCCCATAAATCCGTCACCGTTGGGCATCACTTGATGATTTCGATTCCAAACTTTTTCACCATTGCTGTAAAACAAAAGGGATCCATTGCTATCACAAATTACTGATGTGCCTTCGTTGTGGTAACCATCACAAAAATATGTTTGTCCACCTGAAATAAAATTTGGGACACCACTATTAAAATCAAGTCCAGCATGATCACCGAAGTACCAAATGTTTCCTTGTTTCTGTCCTAAGCAACTGAACGGAATTAAAGCAAATATCAGATAGAATATTTTCATTCTCATTTTCTTAATAGCATTGGGCATAACGAAACTGTATTGCTTGCAATGGCGCACTGTCAGGCGAAGACAGACGAGTCTGCCGAAATAATAATTTTAAGTTGCACCGCTGAAACCCGTCAACCACAAGCCATTGAAGCAATATAAAGTTGCACTAAATC
>Ga0224523_1000298_pt1 | contig 29362 bp, 18 predicted proteins | sample CFST50metaG_FD_182732 | JGI IMG/M metagenome (GOLD analysis project Ga0224523, IMG submission 182732) | Peat soil microbial communities from Stordalen Mire, Sweden - C.F.S.T50 | ecosystem: Environmental > Terrestrial > Soil > Wetlands > Peat | place: Sweden: Norrbotten County, Stordalen Mire...
AACTAGAACAAAAGCAATGATTGATTTTCTCATCTGATCTTTGTGTTAATTTTTAAATTTGAAATAGATAAAACCCACCCTGCTTTTTTACTAATAACCTATTGGAAAGCAGGGTGTGTTTCATACCATAAATTAAATCCAGGTTAGTCTAATAACCGGTATTTTGTATCAGGTTAGTGTTTAGCAGTATCTGGCTGTAAGGAACAGGCATTAATACTGCTGTTGACTTCCATGTTGTTGACTTTAACGCACCAATGACAGTATTGGCTTGACCGGTACGTACCAGATCGAACCAACGGTGACTAAACTCACCAAACAATTCAACCTTCCGTTCATTTGCAATCGCGGTTAATAGCGTTGATTGGGTTGATGCTGTAGTATTGGCTAATCCGGCTCTATTGCGAACTTTATTTAAATCAGCCTGTGCACCTGCAAGATTTGTATTGATTTGTGCCCGGGCTTCAGCTCTGATTAGATATTGTTCTGCCAGACGTAAAATCACACTGTATTCATTGCCGGCGGTAGCAGTATTTAGTTTGTACTTATTGATCCTGTAATATTTCTTAGCGTTGTATGTAGTGGAATCAACCCATGCAACCTTACGTTGATCACCCGCTTCAAATGAGTTTGTAAATCCAGGGTACAAGACATAAGAAGGAGGAGCTACATTGTTAGCAGAAGAAGATGTACGAAAAGCAGATCCAAATGTAGAATATCCATAAAGCGTTGAGAACTGAAGGATTGTTTCGGGACTGGTTGAAATAAATGCATTTGCCAAAGGAGCCAGACTGTAAGTAATGTCTGATGCCCCAATTACATTTGATGATTCAGTTTCAGCATTGGTATAATCTTTCGTATATAAATAAGCCCGGGCCAATAGAGCAGCAGCAGCATATTTGTTTACCCTTCCTCTTTGAGCAGCAATACCGGCATAAGCGGAAGGCAATAAGCTTTCTGCATCTTTTAAGTCGGAAATTATTTGTTTCCAAACATCAGCAGGTAAAGATTGAGCTTTATTACTACTAGGTGTTGGAATTAATTCAAGAGGAACATTCCCAATGTAATTTACCACATGAAAGTAAATGAATGCTCTGAAGAACTTGGCTTCACCCAATAATTGACTTTTAGTAGCTGGAGTAAGGGTTGTGGAATTAGTGATTCCATCAATAGCCAGATTGGACCAACGGATTAAGGTATATGGATATGACCATAAGTAGTTTAAAACATAGGAATTAGTTGTAGTAACTGCTGATTGTGCAAATTCCTGCAACGATGCATCTGAAGATGTGGTTTGTAATTCATCAGATGCCAGACCGCCAAGATAAGTAAAATAACCAATACTTGTAGTCATATAACTATATGAATACATTGATAATACTGCACTTGTGGCTGAAGCATCTGTTTTGAAAACATCGGCATTTGCTATCATATTCGGTGCGATTGGAATGTCCACATACTTTTTACAGGATGTAACTATGATCGCAAATAGCACAAGAAAAGCCACTTTTATAAATCTGACGTTTATATATTTTAGTTTCATGATCGTTTAATTTAAAATGTAACATTTAAACCGATTACAATGGTACGCAATTGAGGCAATGCAACGTATTGTCCGGTACCCAAGCCTGATCCGGTACCCGGTTGAGTCGTTTCCGGATCATACGTGTATTTCTGTTTTGCCCAGGTGAATAAGTTCTGTCCCTGCAAATAAATGGTAGCATCTGACAATTTCATTTTGTTAACCCATTGTTTTGGAATGGAATAGTTCAGACTAGCTGTTTTGAATTTGACATAAGAAGCATCACCCCAGTTATAATCAGAACTGGCTAAAGTTGAATACAATGAATTTGAATTGGTAGAAGCAGCCGGATAGAAGGCTTTATCACCTATCGTTGTCCATCTGTTCAAAATAGCTGTACTTTGATTGGTATAAGTATAACCATAAGGGCTATAATTCATTGCAAGCGTATTGTTCAGGTATCCATTGCGGTGAACATACTGAAATGTAAAATCGAACGTGAAATTTTTATACGTTAGACTATTACTAATACCCCCATAATAAGGATGTCCATATGGTGCCTTTATACGATCAGTATTATAATTTGGCGTTCCGGTTACTGTCTTAAATGTTGGCAAACCCGTTTGTGGATCAACTCCTGTATAATGATAAAGTTGAACAAGATCTGTGGGTAGTCCGATAAAGTAAGATGTGCTGTTACTTGAAGTTGCTAAACCCGGATAAGAAATCAATTTGTTCCGATTAATCGTTAAATTAATGGAGGTTGTCCATTTGAAATCTTTTGTAGAGATGTTGATTGTATTCAGCTCAAATTCCATTCCCTTATTCTGTATCACTGCAGGTAGATTTCCTAAATAGGATGAAGTACCGGTTTGACTTGGAACAGAGATATAGGTTAGCTCGTTGGAGGTACGGTTTCGGTAATAATCAGTTTTCAATAAAACACGGTCTTTGAAAAAGCCCAATTCTAAAGCAAAATCCAATTTCTTAGTGTTCTCCCATTGTAAGTTAGGGTTTGCAATATTTGATGGATAAGTCACGGAAGTACCCTGGTAGCTGTATGTTGAACCCGCAACTGAATAGGCAGCAAAATATTGATAATTCATGATCTGGTCATTCCCGGTCAGTCCATAACTTCCCCGCAATTTACCATAGCTTAAAAAACTGAGGTTTTTCATGAATGCTTCCTGTGAGAATAACCAGGCAACCCCTAGTGCTCCAAAGTTCCCAAAACGGTTTGATGCACCAAAACGTGAAGAACCATCTCTTCTGAATGTTCCATCCAGAATATATTTATTATCCCAGTTATAGGTAGCCTTACCAAATAAAGCAGTGTATTTATAGAGTGAATTATTGTTATAACTAATAGTAATACTGCTTGCTGCTAATAATGAGTTAATCAATGCTTCATTACTGTAACCTTTGCCGTTTAAATATACACCGGTTGATTTATTCTGCTGAAAAGTAGAACCCACCAAAGCCTGTAATTTCCCTTTTCCAATTGTTTTCAGATATTCTATCTGTGGCTCAATAATGTAGTTTCCATTATCATTATCCGTATAGGTTAACTGATTTGTAGCTGCACTCGCAGTAGCAGGATTCTGAGAACTGGCGGGATTGGTATTTGTCTGGTGTAGCCGTGTTAATGAATAACCCAAATTGGCTTTCAGGCTTAACCCAGGTAACAGTTTATAAACCAAATACAAATTAGAGATCAGGTTGGTGGTCTGACTGTTATAATTTTTCAGGAAATATGATGCCGGATTTGTCAGTGTCCAGTTTGGTGTACCATCTGCATTGTTTAGCGGATAGTTGGGAGGAAGATTGTAGAGCTGACTTAAATCATAAGAGGGTAAGTTATTACCCATATAGGCATAATTTATCGCCAGGTTAATACTAAATTTATCATCCAAAGTTTTATGACCTGCATTGAGTCGGCTTGAGAATGTGGTATTATTGTAATCGCCCGGAAAAACAGTCCCTTCTTTGCGGTAAGTAGAACTAAACATGAAAGTATTTTGATCATCTCCACCTGATACGGCAAATGTAGCATTTGTAGTGTGTGCAGTACCCCCAATAGCCCATTTCTGCCAGTCGGTATAAGCATTTTGATCCCAGACGGTAAGGTCTTTTGCGTTAGCAGTAGTAGGTGTAACTCCGGCATTAGCAAAAGCAGCAGTACGCATTGCAAGATATTGCTGCGTATTCATCATAGGGATATAGTGATTCACAGTCCCTGTGCCGTTATATACGTTGACATTAAATGCGGTCTTGCCTCTTTTCCCTTTTTTGGTTGTAATCAATACAACACCATTTGATCCTCTTGAACCGTAAATAGCAGTAGCATCACCATCTTTTAAAACATCAATACGTTCAATATCTTCGGGATTTATCATGCTAAACGGACTTAAGTTTCCGTTAGCGCCTGAAGTCCCATATGCATTCAGATTGTCGGAAGTAGGTGATCCTCCGTTAAACAATGTAAAAGGCACACCATCAATAACATATAATGGCACAAACCCTGCCTGTGAAAAACCGGAAGATGCTCCTCTGATATTAACACGAACACCACCACCTGGAAGACCATTATCCTGTGTAATCTGCATCCCGGCGATATGACCCTGTAGTGCTGTTAATGGGTTGGTGATTGTTTCTTTAGCCAGATCCACTGAATTGATACTACTGACACTCCCAGTATTTAATCGTTTTGTAGTTACGCCATAACCAACAATTTGTAATTCATTCAGTGAAGAAACCTCTTCTTCCATGGTCACACTAATTTCTGTCCGACCATTAATAAGAACCTCCTGTTTTTTCATCCCAATACAGGAAAACAACAAAGCTTTATCGGTTTTAGCAACCTGTAACGAATAAAAACCATCAGCATCAGTAACCGTTCCAGTGACTTTTCCTTTAATTAAAATAGTAACCCCCGGTAGTGGTTTTCCACCATCTTTGGTCAAAACTCTTCCTTTTATTGTAATTGGAGGAGGGGGCAAATCGAGGATAGCTTTAGTCGGTTGCTTTTCTTTAATGGCAATCGTTTTTCCAATAATTTCATAGCCTAATGGCTGATCCCTAAAAACAGTTTCGAGTGCTTCTTCCAGTGGGACATTTTTTAAAGCAATGTCTACCGGATTTGCTTTAAGCAGTAAGCGATCCTCATACCAAAAAACATAACCACTTTGTTTTTCGATTTGCTGAAGTACTTTCTCAAATGACCCTTTTCTTTCATTCAAAGTCACCTTTTGAGAATATCCCTTTGCGCCTACCTGTAAACAGGTAACAAATAATAAAATAGTTGTTATTTTCATGGCCAATAGAATTGTTCTGGATCCCCGATGAAGTTCCGGGGATTTGCGATGATCATTATCTCGCGTACATCCTTTTTTCATACATTTGTGTTGTTGAGTTAAACATTAAAAATCAGTCTTTCCAGGTTGTTTTTGGGTTTGCTCAAATAATTGCCGGGGTTCCGTTCCAGCGGAATTCCGGTTTATTTTTGCACCCTTTGTCTTACTTCTTTTTTTTTTCTGATTCCGGGGACTCCTTTCTTTACTTTAATTATTTATAATTCAATGATTTTATTTTATTAATGTGTATCCCACTTTTAAGGTAAAACGGTAATTTTTCTTCCATCAATTGTGAAATGAATCTTACTTACTTCAAGTAATCGAAGTAATTCGGAAAGATTTGCATTTCGTGATATTTTGCCCGTGAACGTCCTTTCCTGGATAGCCCCTGCATAAACCACATCCACATCATACCATCTTTCAACCTGCCTCATAATTGTTGAGATATCAGCACTTTTAAAAGCTGTAAATCCATTTTTCCATGCAACGGCTAAATCCACATCCACATTCTGTGCAACATCAATCTCCCCACTATTGTTATTCAACCTTGCCTGCTGTCCTGGTTTTATGGTAATACTCTTATTATTGAGAGGAGTATTAATTTTAATGCTTCCTTCAAGCAGTGTTGCTTTAATTTCATGCTCATTATTGTATGCCATCACATTAAAATGAGTACCTAAAACCTGAATATTCATTTTATTTATCTTCACGTTAAAAGGCATTTTGGCATTTTTAGTAACTTCAAAATAGGCCTCACCAATGAGTTCAACCACACGTTCTTTACCGGCAATAAAAGATGTAGGAAACCGTAATGATGAAGTGGCATTCAACCAAACCATAGTGCCATCTGACAACTCAACCTGGTATTGGCCTCCACGTGGAGTTGATATCGTATTATAAAGAATCTTTGTTGGAACACTCTTGTCTGTAGATTGAGCATTGTAAGCCAATTTACCTGCATTGATCTTTAGTACTTTTGAAATCCCCTGCTCTCCAATAGTGCCATTTTTTGTATTATCTAATACTACTTTAGTGCCATCGCCTAATACCAGTATTGCTTTATCTCCACCGGGAGCCACATCATTCTTGAAACGACCGGATTGATCTTTCAATGCAACTAAATGTTTATCAGCCGGATGATTATAAAAAAGATAAACTCCTGATGAAATCATTAATAAAATAGTGGCTGCAGCAGCCCAACGTTGAAAGGTCGATAATGTCCAGTTTGAACTTTTTCTTACCTCAATTTTCTTTATCCGGGCATTGATATTGCCCTGTATCTCATCTTCCAGCTTTTTCATTTCGGTAGATGAAAGATTGTTAGTGATATCTTCCTCTTTGCCAAAATGTTCATAATATTGTTCTATAAAGTGTACTTCTGCCTTAGAAGCTTTGTCATCAAGGTATTTTCTTACCAGTTTAACAAACACACTTTTTGTTTCTTGTCGACCCATTATAATAGTTTCTTTATAATGAAGTACAAGAAAAACAGGAAACTCCCAAAAATGATATGTTTTTATTTTAATAAAGCATTCCCCCCTTTTTCAAAGGAGAAGTGTAAGTATATAATGATTTATACTTGAACGCAATTCCTGAACTGCATTACCCAATTGGTTTTGAACAGTCTTTTGAGAAATATTTAATCGTTTAGCGATCTCTTTTGTCGAAAGTTTTTCAATATAATGCATCTCAAAAATTGCTTTCCGTTTTTTGGGTAGCGTATTAAGCCAACTTTCAAATAATTCGGCTAACTCTTTATCTAATATTTCACCATCGGGATTAAATGATGAAATAGCCATGTTTTCAAATGGCTCTATAAAACTGGTAATATTTTTTTCGCGTGAAATCAGTTTAAGAACCTGAAAACGAACAGCAGTAAGTAAATATGCCTGTATGTTTTCAATTTCAACTTGTCCTCTGCGTAACCATAAATCAATAAAAACCTCCTGGGTAATATCATTTGAAAGATCACTGGATTTTAAACGCTTATAAGCTGAATTATACAGTATTGACCAATATCTGTGATACAATTCATCAAAAGCATTCTTGTCATCATGCAATAGCAGATGAATCAATTCACTATCATGATATGATACATAGTCGGACAATACGAATCAATTTTTATGTAAAGTTAGTTATTTAAGGATATCATCCCGATTTGTTTATCATATTGTAACATTTTGCAATAAAAAAGTTAAAATTCATGGTATTCGGTAAAGTCAATTAAAACTTCACATTGTAGTTAGGGGGGGTGTTCAAAATGTATGTATTCGAAAAATATTCCTTCCACAAAAGTCAAAGATTATTATACCTTTGAAACTTGTTTTATAAATGATCCAATTTAAGTTTTTCTTCTGATGGGTAAAAACCATATCACCATTCACGACCTTGCAAAAGCCTTAAACCTCAATGCTTCTACTGTATCCAGAGCTTTAAATGATCATCCGAAAATCAGTTCGGAGACAAAGAAGATTGTCAATCATTTAGCTGCAGAGTTGAATTACAGGCCGAATGCTTTGGCTACTTCATTAAGAAAGGGTTCGGCATATACTGTTGGATTGATCATTCCCAGGGTGAACCGTAATTTCTTTGCCAGTGCAATTGAAGGAATTGAGGCGGTGCTCAACAAAGCGGGATATCATCTGATCATAGCGCAAAGCAATGAAAGTCTGGAAAAAGAGAAGGAATGTATCAATTCGTTTCTAAATGCACGGGTCGATGGGATTATTATCTCCATAAGCTGGGAAACGAATGACTTGTCTCATCTCCAGATGGTACTCGATAAAAATGTACCCTTGATTTTTTTCGACCGAATCCCACAAAATATGGAAGCCAGCAAGGTGAGACTGAATGATTTCAAGGGGGCATACAATGCTACGGAATATCTGATTACACATGGTTATAAGCGTATTGCTCATTTCGCCGGACCCCGTCATCTGCAGATGTATGCCGAAAGGCAACGGGGTTATGTTGCTGCCCTGACCGATTACGGGATGGTTTGTAAAGAATCGTTGATCATTGAAAACTGCCTGACACAGGATAAGGGGTTTGAAGAGGCACGTGGATTAACAGAGATGGAGGGAGCTCCGGATGCGCTTTTCTGTGCCAGCGATTATTCGGCCCTGGGAGCGATCATGTTCTTGAAAGAGAATGGTTTTAGTATCCCGGGTGATATGGCGGTATTTGGGTTTTCCAATGAGCCTTTCACAAAGCTGATCGACCCGCCCCTCTCTTCTATTGAACAGTTTCCATATAAAATGGGTGAGGCGGCTGCACAGCTCTTCCTTGACGAGATAGGTGATAAAAACTATGAACCTCAGACCATTGAAATAATGCCAGAACTAATGGTAAGAAAATCGGTGATCAGAGTGGAATAAAATTATTTCCCCCAGGTTCACAGGGCTTCACCCTGTGCTAGTATCTTATGCCCTTACAGGGCTTATATTTACCATGTTACATTATCCACAGGGCTTCACCCTGTGCTAGTATCTTGCGCCCTTACAGGGCTTATATTTACCATGTTACACTATCCACAGGGCTTCACCCTGTGCTAGTATCTTGCGCCCTTACAGGGCTTATATTTACCATGTTACACTATCCACAGGGCTTCACCCTGTGCTAATATCTTACGCACTTTCAGTGCTTTTTTTAGTTCTCGAGCTTGATGTCTTTGATGTTGAGCTGGATGGTCTTTGATCCGTTGAAGTCGTTTTCCTCTATGTTGTAACAGATGCTGAACGCTTTGCCTTTCATGATATCATCGATAAACTCTCCCTGGTGAAAAGCAATAGCGGGATAGGGAAAACAGGTGATGTCGGAATGGATTACATTCAGTTTCAGATGATTTTTGCCTACTATTTTAGCATTACCAGTATCGACCACCTGACCGGTTCTGAAGACCGGTGATATGTTGCCGGGTCCAAAAGGAGCAAACTGGTTGAGGATACGCAGGAATTTTGAGTTGATCACACTTAATTTTACATCGAGATCTATCTCTATTTCGGGAATGAGCTGTTCGTCAAGGATGGTATCACTCACGATCTCCTCAAAGCGACGAATAAATTCAGTCAGGTTTTCGGGTTTCATGGATAAGCCGGCAGCATATTTATGTCCGCCAAAGTGCTCCAAAAGATCGCTACAGGCATCGATGGCATCGTACACATCAAAGTCTTTTACTGAACGGGCCGAGCCGGTAATCATACCATTTGAAATAGTAAGGACGATCGTGGGACGGTAATAGGATTCAGTGAGGCGTGATGCCACGATCCCGATCACCCCTTTGTGCCATTCTGGATTATATATAACGGTAGACTTCTTTGAAGAACGGAGGGGGTCTGAGTCGAGAGAGGTCAGTGCTTCCAGTGTGGTGTTGACGTCCATCGTCCTGCGTTCGGTATTGTTGGCATCCACGGTGGCAGCAGATTCTTTAGCTTCTTCCAACGATTTGGCTACCAATAGCAACACGGAATTCCTACCGCTCTCTATCCGCCCGGCAGCATTAATCCTGGGGCCTATCAGGAAAACGATGTCGTTGATATTCATTTCACGGGTAAAGGCAATGGTGTCGCCATTTGCATTTGAAGTTGCGGGCTTTCGTAAGATCCGGCAGTAGGCCAGTATGGCTTCAAGGCCGGGTCTGGGATTTGAGTTAAGCAGCTTCAGTCCGAAATGAGCCAGTATCCGGTTTTCCCCAATGATAGGGACTATATCGGATGCTATACTCACCGCAACAAGATCGAGCAGGGGGTATAAAGATTCGAAGGGGATGTTGTTTTGCAGGGCATAGGCCTGAACGAGTTTAAACCCAACGCCACAACCGGAAAGCTCCTTAAAGGGATAATCACAGTCAACGCGTTTGGGATCCAGCACGGCAATAGCCGGAGGGATGATATCTCCAGGTCTGTGATGATCACAGACGATAAAATCAACACCTTTATCTTTTGCATATTGGATTTTCTCGACAGCTTTTATGCCACAATCGAGTGCAATGACCAATTTGAATCCATTATCGGCGGCATAGTCGATGCCAGTAATGGAAATGCCATACCCTTCTTTATCGCGGTCGGGGATATAAAAGTCGATTTCGGAATAGTGTTCTTTGAAAAAAGTATATACCAAGGCAACGGCAGTGGTGCCATCGACATCATAGTCACCATAAATAAGAATGTGTTCCTTATTTTGAAAAGCCGTTTCGATGCGAAGAATTGCTTTATCCATGTCCTTCATCAGGAATGGATCATGGAGGTTATCGAGTGAAGGACGAAAAAAATCGCGGGCTTCATCAAAAGTGGTAATTCCCCTTTGAACCAATAGCTGAACCAGATTCTCGTCAATCGAGAGCTCCTGACACAGCCGGGCAACAATCTCGGGATCACCCTTTTCTTTTAATACCCATCGTTTCTCCATTTTCGTTTTTTAGAATCGTAAAGATACAAAGATTGAATTAAGAGAAAAATAAAGAACAAGGAATATTTGGAGATATGCTGTAATCATGCCACCCCTACTAAGCTAAGGATGTGTGTGTCTTTTTGTTACAATCCTGACTTTCCTACTGTACTGATTAATGGGAAATGACTCCATAAATCACATGGTGTTGCCCTGAAAGAGCGCAAGAATAGGTATCATCATATTCACAATCGATTCTTACGCCCCTTCAGGGCTTAAATCTAAAAAACATTCTCTTTTCATAGGGCTTCACCCTATGCTATTATCTTATGCCCTTTCAGGGCTTAAATCTAAAAAACATTCTCTTTTCATAGGGCTTCACCCTATGCTAGTATCTTACGCCCCTTCAGGGCTTAAATCTAAAAAACATTCTCTTTTCATAGGGCTTCACCCTATGCTATTATCTTATGCCCTTTCAGGGTTCAACATAATACACTTTTAGGGCTCAACATAACGCCCATTCAGGGCTAAAAAAACATATCATTATTATAACATATCATTATTAGAATGTCGAATGCAATTAAAATGTCGAACGCATCGCCTCGACAGGATCAAGACGGGAAGCGATCCAGGCGGGGATGAAACCTGAGACCAATCCTATAATACTCGATATCGAAATACCCAATATAATATTCTTTTGCGTCAGTACCAGCGGCATGGAAAAAGCATGTGAAACAATCAGGGTGCCGATATAAATGATTAATAACCCGACCATACCTCCCATCAGGGATAAGAAGATTGATTCTATTAGAAATTCGAGCAAAATGAAAGACCGCTTAGCCCCCATCGACTTTTTGATACCTATAATAGCAGTCCTCTCCTTGACCGAAACAAACATGATATTGGCAATTCCAAAGCCTCCAACCAGCAGTGAAAAGCCCCCTATCACCCACCCTACCATTGAGATAACGGAAAATATCTGATCAAATCCTTTTGAAATAACACTGGTTTCGTTGATTGCAAAGTTATCCTCGGCAGCAGGTTTCAATTTACGAACCGAACGCATAATTCCTCTTAACTCATCGGTCAGTTCTTCATTAGAGACACCGGGTTTGGCTTTTACCATTACACAGGATTCTACATCCCCATCAAAGTTAATGAAGTTACGGCCATAGAGCACAGGGATCAATACCTGGTTATCTGTAGAGTTGCCAAACATGTTATCCCCTACTTTTTTAAAGACGCCGATCACTTCTACTTTCAACCCTGCAATCTTTACATCATGCCCGATAGGATCAGTCTGACCAAAGAGATTATCGGCTATATTGTAACCGATGATGGCAACATTCTTCCCCTGTAAAGACTCCTGCAAGGAAAAATATCGTCCCTGATCAATATCGAAAACCGTTAACTTATTATAATCCTGTGAAACAGCCAGAATAGTTGAACCTGTCATGGAATTGTTAAGGTACTGAACTTTCCTGTCGACAGCAATATAATAGGCAGAGAGTTCAGAGGCATTCGATCGGGCTTGTATCTCAAAAAGCTCACTGACCTTGGGTTGGGGGCGTTTCATGTATTTCCACCATGCATATTCTCCCCCCATCTGCCAGGGCCATTTCTGAATGAACAGCACATTGCTGCCGATTTCGGAGAGGCTCTTTTTGAAGTTTCGTTCAATGGAATCAAAAACAGTAAAAACCGAGATCACACAAAAGATACCAATAGTAATTCCTAGAAGCGACAAGATAGTCCTCACCATATTGACCCTTAGGGCGTCAATAGCAAATATAATACTTTCACGTATTACACGTATTAATATCAATCTTCGCATAGCAATGTTTTCATTAAATAAGTCATCCGACAGTAGGTTTCGTGTTATTGTGACCATGTAAAAATACAACAAATCCTTCAAAGTACTTGTAAATTGATACGATTTTAAGTAAATTTGCAAACTTTTAATAATCAATCCCATCGCTTGCTTTAGAATTGAAAATCACCTGACTGCACATCGCTTATTTTCATTGTCGGGGGGCGTGTTTTTCAATTTTAAAGGGATAAACATATAGAATATGAAAAAAATTAACAGTGCGTTGATCTCAGTATATCACAAAGATCGTTTGGATGAAATCGTGAAATTACTCGTAGAGAACAACATCACCATTTATTCTACAGGGGGTACTTTTGACTTTATTAAGGGTCTTGGAATTGAAACTAAAACCGTGGAAGCACTCACACTTTATCCCTCTATTCTAGGGGGAAGGGTGAAGACATTGCATCCAAAGGTCTTTGGAGGCATCCTTGCCCGACGTGAAAACGAGAAGGATCTCCAGCAAATGGCTGAATATGACATCCCGGAAATAGATCTTGTTATAGTTGACCTCTATCCTTTCGAAGAGACAATGGCTCAGTCTTCAGACGAAGCAACGATCATCGAAAAGATTGATATTGGAGGGATTTCATTGATCAGGGCTGCAGCCAAGAATTTTAATGACGTAGCTATTGTCCCTTCTAAGGCTCAATACAACTATATCATCGATTTGCTTACAGAAAAGAAGGGATATACTACCCTGGAAGACCGCAAATATCTTGCTGCACAGGCTTTCAATGTCTCCTCACATTATGATACGGCTATTTTTGGTTTCTTCCAAAAGCATACCGATGTGGATGCTTTCAAATGCAGCATCGGTCAGAAACAGGAGATGCGTTATGGAGAGAATCCTCATCAAAAGGGTGCTTTCTATGGTGACATTGACCAGGTTTTCGACCAGCTTCACGGCAAGGCAATCTCGTATAACAACCTGATTGATCTGGAATCGGCAGATAACCTGGTCAGGGAATTTACTGCGCCCACCTTTGCTATCATAAAACACACCAATGCTTGCGGTATCGCAAGTCGTACAAATACACTCAATGCATGGAAAGATGCCCTTGCAGGAGATCCGGTGTCTGCTTATGGAGGTGTGATTGTGACCAATTGCAACATTGATCCTGAAACAGCAAAGGAAATCAACAACCTCTTTTTTGAAATTATCTCCGCTCCTACTTATGATGAAGAAGCGCTGGAAATCCTTAAATCAAAAAAGAACAGGATCATTCTGAAGAGAAAAGTGACCCAATTCATCCCTGTACAGTTTCGTTCAGTTTTAAACGGGGTACTTGTTCAGGATAAGGATTTGAAAACAGAAACTGTTGAAGATCTGAAAGTGGTTACAGCAACCAATCCTGATAAAGCGATCATTGATGATCTGATGTTTGCAAATATTGTTGTCAAGCACACCAAATCAAACGCTATTGTCATTGTGAAGAACAGACAGTTGATTGGAAACGGTGTCGGCCAGACTTCACGTGTTGACTCAACACGTCAGGCTATTGACAAGGCACATGAGTTCGGATTCGATCTCAAAGGAGCTGTTTTGGCATCAGACGCTTACTTTCCTTTTGCCGATTGTGTTGAAATTGCACACAAGGCCGGAATCAATGCTTTCATTCAACCAGGAGGATCAATTCGTGATAAGGATTCGATCGAATACTGCGATAAACATAATCTGTCAATGGTGTTTACAGGCATCAGACATTTTAAACATTAAAATATTTGACTGATTTATATTTTTTTATATAAATGTTAGTCATTGTTTACTAATTGAATAGTACTTTTGTGAAAAATATTACAATAATCTAAAGATGGGACTCTTTTCTTTTTTAACCAAAGAAATTGCGATAGACCTCGGGACTGCTAATACCATCATCATATACAACGACAAAGTTGTGGTGGATGAGCCTTCAATCGTTGCTATTGAGCGAAATACCGGGAGGGTAATCGCCGTAGGTAAGAAAGCCATGATGATGCATGGTAAGACACATGAAAACATCAAGACCATTCGCCCCCTACGCGATGGTGTTATTGCTGACTTCCAGAGTGCAGAACACATGCTGAAGGAATTCATCAAGATGGTCACGCCGCGGAAAACGCTCTTTCCTCCTGCATTGAAAATGGTAATCTGTATTCCCTCCGGTATTACCGAAGTGGAAGAAAGAGCCGTTAAGGATTCAGCCGAACAGGCCGGAGCCAAAGAGGTGAGGTTGATCCACGAACCCATGGCAGCTGCTATCGGTATAGGTATTGACGTAATGGAACCCACCGGAAATATGATCATTGACATAGGTGGTGGTACCAGTGAAATTGCCGTTATTGCCCTGGGTGGTATTGTAAACAACAAGTCTATCCGTATTGCAGGTGACGATATGAATTATGATATCGAAGAATATATGCGGAAACAGCACAATATCAATATCGGGGAACGCACTTCAGAACGCATCAAAATTGAAGTAGGTGCAGCAATGGTCGATATCGACAATCCTCCTGCAGATTATGCAGTACATGGACGCGATATGCTGACCGGTATCCCGAAAGAAATCTATGTCAACTATGCCGAGATCGCTCATTGTCTGGATAAGACCATTTCGAAGATCGAAGCTGCCGTATTGAATGCCCTAGAAATGACTCCTCCTGAACTGGCAGCGGATATATACCGCACAGGGATCTATCTGGCCGGTGGGGGTGCTCTGTTGCGCGGACTGGACAAACGTCTTCACAATAAGACCAAGCTTCCTGTTCATGTTGCTGATGATCCACTTCGTGCTGTGGCCCGTGGAACAGGGATAGCACTGAAGAACTTTGATCGATTTACTTTCCTTATTAAATAATAGTGCATCGGAGTACAGACCGAAATAGGTTAACCTTTTTCGGTCTGCAGTCTTTAGTGCCTCCAAAGACATAGGTATGCGGAATCTTATAAATTTCTTTTGGCGACACTCTATCTTCATTCTTTTTATTTTACTTGAATTTTTAGCTATATCTCTTGTTGTCAATAACAACGGCTACCAGAAATCGGTTGCTTTTGCATGGGTGAGTGAGAAAACAGGTAAGATTCAAAGTGTCCGTAACAGCTTTTGGGATTATCTGAACCTGAAACAAACCAATAAAGAACTGGCTGCTGAGAATGCCCGTTACCGTTCCATGTTGCCCTCTGCCTTTCTGATTACCGATACTTTGGTTCATTATAAAAAAGATACGCTCTACCGTCAGCAATATCAAATGCTCTCGGCTGAAGTTATCAGTAATACTACAAACAGTTCTACTAATTTTCTACAATTGAACAAAGGACTGCTGCAGGGAATTAATAAAGATATGGCCGTCATCAGTCCAACAGGAGTGGTAGGAATTGTTGTGAATGTATCTCAAAACTTTTCATGGGTCATGTCGCTGCTCAACAAGGAGACACGTATCAGTGCCCGTATCAAGAAGAACGGCCAGATAGGCACCATTGCATGGGAAGGAGGAAGTTACCGTTTTGCATCATTGAAAGATATTCCAAACCATGTCAGGATTTCAAGAGGTGATACTATTGTCACCAGTGGTTATTCACATATCTTCCCCAAGGGTGAAATCATTGGGGTAATCAATGATTTTAATATAAAATCAGGCGAACATTTCTACGATATCAATGTCAGACTTGGCGTCGATTTTAATAACCTGGCCAATGTTTATGTGATCAGGAATATGCTTCGTGATGAACAAAAGAAACTGGAGGAACCCGTAAAATGAGCAATCAATATATAAGGATTTCGCTACGGTTTGTAATTTTGGTCCTGGTGCAGGTCCTGCTGTTTAACAATATTCATTTTTTGGGGTATATCAATCCCTATATTTATATCCTTTTCATCCTGTTACTTCCTTTCGAAACAAAGCGGTGGGTATTGTTAGTATTGGCTTTTGCATTAGGACTCAGTGTAGATTTCTTTTCTAACTCAATGGGTATTCATGCTGCTGCTTGTGTTTTTGCGGCTTATTTCAGGCCAGGGGTAATGAGCCTCATCACCTCCCGTAAGGAGTATGAGCCGGGCGTAGAGCCTTCTATCGTGGATTTAGGCTTTCAGTGGTTTTTCATGTATTCCCTTATCCTGGTTAGTCTGCATCATTTGATACTGTTCCTGCTGGAGGTGTTTAGATTCAGTAATTTCTTCAGTACATTGGGACATAGTATTTTAAATGCACTCTTCACGGTATTATTCATTATCCTCATTCAATACATTTTCTACAGGAAAAAGTAATTGAACCACAATTTTTGATTATCTTCATATCAAATTAAGTACATGAGAGGAGTATTGATTTTTCTGTTGTCTTTTTTCATTTTAGGTTTGTCTGTTGATAAAACCAATGGACAAAATATTCCTGTGGGACAATGGAGGGATCACCTGCCCTTCAGCAATCTGATAGCTCTGGCCAGAAGCACCGACCGCATATGGGCTGCTTCTCCCTATGGCATCTTCTGGCTCGACACCGAAGACAACAGCATCAATAAGCTCACTAAGGTCAATGGTCTCTCTGATATTGGCATCAGCCACATAGCCTGGAACGAAGCCCAGGGTTTGTTGTTGGTAGCATACAGCGATGCCAATCTGGATATCGTAAAAGGAGGTACCATTATCAACCTGCCCGATATCATGAACAAGCAAATCTCTGGAGACAAAACCATCTATAATATCTTTTTCAGAAACCAGTTTGCCTATCTCTCGTGTGGCTTTGGCGTAGTGGTTGTCGATCTGCAGAAAGAAGAGATTGCCGATACCTGGTACATCGGCACCCAGGGTGCCGCATTGCGTATCTTCGATCTCACCTTTGATAAAAGCGGACAAACTGTTTATGCTGCCACAGAAAAAGGGCTCCGCAAGGCTGCCACCACAGCTAATCTGGCATTGTTTTCTGCATGGACACAGGCAGGCTCTTTCTCAGACGAGAATTCTTCCTTCAACCTTGTTGAAGCGATGGATGATAAAATCGTCACCAACCGAAAAGCGGTTCAATATAACCAGGACTCGCTTTACATTCTTAATAATGGAAAGTGGTCTACCCTATTGCCGGGAACAAACTTCCCGAGGGTCAGTCTGAATACATCAGGAAGTAAACTGATAATCAACATGGGATTTTTCATCACGATCCTGAATTCAGATCTATCTTTTAATTCGCAGATCACCAGCTATAACCCCGGAACAATGAATGCTACCGACATCATCATCGACCCTGATGGCACCAAATGGATCGCAGATGCTGACTCGGCCATGATAAAGATAAATCCGGATGGGACAACAATCAGGATTAAACCCAACGGACCGGCTGTGGCCACCACTTTTGCACTGGCATCTTCAGGAACGGACATGTGGGGTGTAGCAGGAGGCCGGAACGATGCCTATGGCAATAACTGGAGCATGGCCAATGCCTTCCTGTTTTCAGATGGGAAATGGTCCTCCTTCAATAACAAGAACTCTCCGTTGCTTGGTGATGCCCGTGATTATGTGGCACTCGCCATAGATCCATTGAATCCAAAACATCTTTTCGTGGCTTCATGGGGATATGGCATTTCAGAATATCTCAACGGTGCTTTCAAAAATCAATTCACTGATGTTAATTCATCGCTCAGAGCGGCGACAGCATGGAATACATGGATAGGCACAGGAGGGCTGGCTTTCGACAGCAAAGCCAATCTGTGGGTTACCAATTCGATCACTACCAATATACTCTCTGTGAAGAAGGTTGACGGTACCTGGCGATCTTTCAACTTATCGCCTTATAACACCATTGATGTCGGTCAGTTGCTCGTTGATCAGTCGGATCAGAAATGGTTGGTGTTGCGCAATAATGGCCTGCTGGTATTCAATGACAACAACACCATTGATAACCCTTCTGATGACAAGGTCATCAATCTGACCAATACTGCAGGTAATGGCAACCTGCCCGGTGACTTTGTAACCTGTCTCGCCATGGATCACGATGGTGTCATCTGGATTGGTTCAGATAAAGGAGTCAGCGCCATTTACAGTCCCTGGAATGTTTTTACAGGATCAAACTTTGATGCACAAATCGTAAGGGTTGTGAGCGATGGAAAACTGATCCCTCTGCTCGAAAACGAAACCATCACTGCTATCTGCGTCGATGGGGCTAACCAGAAATGGTTTGGAACAGCCAATTCGGGTCTCTTTCTGATTTCGGCAGATGGCAGTAAACAAATACTGCATTTTACCGCTGACAACAGTCCTTTGCTTTCGAATACCATCTCCTGTATTGGCATCAATACCGATGGCGAAGTGTTTATAGGGACTGACAAGGGAATGGTATCTTATCGTGGGACAGCAACAGCCCCTGTGGCAAGCAGCTCCGGCGCCTATGCTTTTCCTAATCCTGTCAGACCAAACTATTATGGTCTTATTGCTATAAAAGGACTCACCATGAACGCTGATGTCAGAATTACGGATATGACCGGACATCTGGTGTCACAGACAAAAGCAGAGGGTGGACAGGCTGTCTGGAACGGGAACGACCTGAAAGGGAAACGTGTGGTCTCGGGAGTATACCTTGTTTTTGTCAGCAATGACGATGGAACCAATACGGCGGTCACAAAAATTCTCATTGTTCGTTAACCCCCACTCAATCATGTTAAACAAAACCAACGGCATTGTTCTTCACACCATAAAGTATGGTGAAACCAGTGTCATCGCCAGGGTTTATACTGAACTCTTCGGGTTGCAATCATATCTGGTGAAAGGAGCCAGAAACCGAAAGGGTGGAAACAAGATGAGTCTGCTAGCACCGTTGACAATACTGGAAATGGAGGTCTACCGAAAAGAGACTGCACAACTGCACCATATCCGGGAGATGCGAATACTCTATCCTTTCTCCACTTTGCCTTTTAATGTGCTTAAAAGCAGTATCGCCATGTTCATCAACGAAGTTGTCTTCCGCTCTGTCAGAGAAGAGGAACCCAACCGTTCTCTCTATTCTTTTCTGGAGAGCAGCATCCGTTGGTTCGATCTGGTTCCCGATCATTATTCCGATTTCCATCTTTGGTTTATGTTACATTTTTGCAGTTACCTGGGCTTTACCCCTTCAAACAACTACAGCAACAGCAGAGCCATCTTTAACCTCCGCGAAGGTTTATTCCAATCCACCCTGCCCGAACATGCCGATTATCTTCTTGAGCCTTTGAGCAGCACCCTGAATCAACTGTCAGTGTCTAAACTTGAAGATCTTGCTACCCATCAGCTTTCGGCACAGATCAGACATGCATTGCTTCCCAGGCTGGTTGATTTCTATCGTTTTCATATTCAGGGAATGAAAGAAATCAATTCCCTTGAAGTACTCCGGGAGGTATTCAGTTAGGAAATTCATTACCCTCATCCTGAAATCTCATCACACGGCAATAGTTGCTATACGCAAAACGTGTATCTTTGCAGAAAAATTGAATCAATTATGAGTTTGGAACTGAGCGAACAGGAGATCTTTAGACGCAATTCGATGAACGAGTTGCTGAGCATGGGTATAAACCCCTACCCTGCCGAGGCATTTGATGTAAATATAACTGTTAACGAGATTCTTAATAAATATCCTTCGGACAACACCCTGTTTCAGGAAGTCAGTATTGCAGGCCGCATCATGACACGTCGTATCATGGGTGCCGTTTCCTTCGTTGAACTACAGGACTCCACCGGACGGATCCAGATCTATATAAAACGCGATGATATCTGCCCTGCGGAAGATAAATCGTTGTACAATATCGTTTTTAAACGCCTGTATGATATTGGCGATATCATTGGAATCACCGGATTTGTATTTATTACCCAGATGGGTGAGATTACTATCCACGTCAGGGAACTCAAACTGCTCAGCAAGGCATTGAAACCATTGCCTGTTGTGAAAGAGAAAGACGGTGAATTGTTTGACGCCTTCTCAGATGCCGAACAACGTTACCGTATGCGCTATGTAGATCTTATCGTCAACAACCAGATCAAGGATGTCTTTGTAAAACGCACCCGACTGGTCAATACCATGCGCAACTACTTAAACGAAAAGGGCTATCTCGAAGTTGAAACCCCAATCCTGCAGCCCCTTTATGGTGGCGCAGCAGCACGTCCTTTCAAGACCCATCACAACTCACTGGACATGACACTCTACATGCGCATTGCCAATGAGCTTTATCTGAAAAGACTCATCGTCGGTGGCTTTGATGGCGTGTATGAATTTTCAAAAGACTTCCGCAACGAGGGAATGGATCGTTTCCATAACCCCGAGTTCACGCAGATGGAACTCTATGTTGCCTATAAAGATTACAACTGGATGATGGATACCGTCGAGGAGATGGTTGAACGCATAGCGCTTGAACTACATGGAACTACTCAAGTCCAGGTAGGCACTAACCTGATTGACTTCAAGCGTCCATGGAAACGCTTTACAATGTACGAGGCCATTCAACACTATACAGGAATCGACATCTCTGCAATGGATGAAGCACAAATCCATGAAGTAGCCAACAAGGTAGGAGCAGAAATCGACGAGACCATGGGAAAAGGAAAGCTCATCGATGAGATCTTCGGTACAGTTGCCGAACCCTTCATCATTCAGCCAACCTTCATAACGGATTATCCCGTTGAGATGTCACCACTTGCCAAGAAACACCGTAGCAAACCGGGTCTGGTAGAACGCTTCGAAGCAGTCTGCAACGGCAAGGAACTCTGCAACTCGTTCTCCGAACTCAACGACCCCATCGATCAACGTCAGCGTTTCGAGTCTCAACTCGATCTGGGTAAGCGTGGAGACACCGAATCAATGGTTTTGGACGAAGACTTCCTCAGGGCTTTGGAATACGGCATGCCTCCGACAGCAGGACTTGGAATCGGTATAGACCGTCTGGCCATGATTATGACCAACCAGACCTCTATTCAGGATGTACTCTTCTTTCCACAGATGCGTCCGGAGAAGAAAGCTATTGAACTGACAGATGCAGACCTCATCGCCCAGGGAATACCCGAAGGATGGATCCCCGCCATCAGGAAGACCCCTTTCAAGACGCTGGAGACGCTCAAAGAAGCCAACCTCAACAAGTTTTACAACGACCTGGGAGGCTTGAGAAAGAAACTTAAACTCGACCTGCCGATGCCTACTCTCGATGAAGTAAAAAACTGGCTGGCATAATATTTACCGATTTTCATTTAAAAGGGCCTTGCAGGTGATCTTGCAAGGCCTTTTTATTATTTAACCGACACCATATAAACATTAAACGCTTCCCTTTTTAAAAATAAAGAATACCAAAAATATGATTCGTTCCAATAAATGTATTATATTTACACTTTTAGGAACCTAAAAAGTATTTTAAATAACACTTTATGGAACGTAAGATTCAAAACAAACTTCAGGAATGGAAGAAATCTCCTCATCGTAAACCACTTATCATACAAGGGGCACGTCAGGTTGGTAAAACCTACTCCATATTGAATTTCGGTAAGGCCAATTACAAAAACCTCCTCTATTTCAACTTCGAAAGTAACGGAGAACTCAAGCGTCTTTTTGAACGTGACCTCTCCCCACAACGCATTTTACGCGAGCTATCCGCCTTATCCGGAGAAACAATCTTAGAAGGCGATAGCCTGATTATATTTGATGAAATACAAGCATGTGAACTGGCTTTAACCTCTTTAAAATATTTCAATGAAGAAGCGCCAACCTACCATCTGATTGCCGCCGGAAGTTTATTGGGAGTAGCCATAAATCGCGAGAAATATTCATTTCCTGTCGGAAAAGTTGATATGATCACACTCTATCCATTAGATTTTGAAGAATTCTTGTGGGCATTGAATCAACATGATGCTATTAACCTCATTAGAGAATCATTCAATACAGATACGCCCACCCCATTGCATCAGCTTTTTCTGGATTATTATAAGAAATACATGTGTATCGGAGGGATGCCTCAGGTTGTTAAAGAATATATCGAAACCGATGATTACAATTTTGTAATGTCATCACAGAAAAACATCAACGATGCATATATAGCCGACATGTCAAAATATGCAACGCCATCTGAAACCATGCGCATCATGTCTGTATATAACAGTATCCCTTCCCAGTTGGCTAAAGAAAACCGCAAGTTTCAATACAGCCAGATCAAAACCGGAGCCAGGGCAGTCTTGTATGAAACACCTTTAGAATGGTTACGTGCTTCGGGTATTGTGATCATATGTCACAAGGTCAATACCGGCAAGTTACCTATAATAGCATATATGGATCCCGCATCATTTAAAGTTTTCGTCTCGGATACAGGACTTTTGTGTTCCCAATATGGTTTAACCTTGTCCGCGATGCTCTCTGAAGTAGCCGGGTATAACGATATTAAAGGATCTCTTGCCGAGAACTATGTTGCATCTGTCCTGATTTCGAATGGCTACTCCATTTATTATTGGGAGTCACAAGGCAAAGCAGAAGTCGACTTTGTCATACAAAACAGTGCCGGTCAGGTTATTCCCATTGAAGTCAAATCATCTGAGAATGTCCGTTCCAAGAGCCTCCAACAATTTATTTCACGCTATGATCCGCCCTATTCTATTCGGATATCTGCAAAAAACTTCGGTTTCGAAAACAACATCAAGTCTGTTCCACTCTATGCCGTGTTTTGCATTTAAAATGAAAAAATGGTTCCTGACCCCATTACTTCAGAAGTTGTTCTCATGAAAGAAAAAGGATTTTAATAATGAAAAAATGAAAATATTACATACTGCTGATTGGCATTTAGGCCAACTTTTTCATGAATTCGACAGGACTTACGAGCATCAGCAATTTTTGAAATGGTTGATACAAATATTACAGGAAGAACAAATTGATGTATTATTGATAAGTGGAGATATCTTTGATCTTTCAAATCCTGCATCTGCATCGGTAAAAATGTTCTATACTTTTTTAAATAGCGCGACGAAGAGTAATCCGGATTTACAAATCATCGTTACTGCGGGTAACCATGATTCGGCAACACGCCTAGAAACACCTAGACCCTTTTTAGAATCAACCAATATCCATATAATAGGATTAATAGAAAGGAATGAAGAAAATGTTATTGATTATAATAAGTTAGTTATCCCATTACCAGATAGTTTGGGCGCCATAAAAGTATGGTGTCTGGCTATTCCATTTTTAAGAATGGGAGATTATCCAAATGTAACAGAATCTTCAAACGCTTATGCAGAAGGAGTTAACACTTTTTATAAAGAGGCTTATGATCACGCATTATACAAGAAAAAAGAAGGTCAGGTTATTATAGCAATGGGACATTTACTGGCTTATAATGCAGAAGTAACAGATCTGGATAAATCTGAAAGGCTGATTATGGGAGGGGTGGAATGTATTTCGGCAACAGCTTTTCATGAAGACATTAAGTATGTGGCCTTAGGGCATCTTCACAAAGCGCAGAGAATAGGAGGAAAAGAACATATTCGTTACTCCGGAAGTCCCATACCAATGTCATTTTCCGAACTCAACTACAAACACCAAGTCATCGTTTTTGAAATTGAAGATAATGACATCACTAATTTGAGGTCGCTTGAAGTTCCATTATCAGTACCACTTCAACGATTACCCTTAACGCACAAACCTTTAGATGAAGTCCTTTCAATACTAGACCGATTGCCTTTGACAGAGACAGACAAGGATTTAGCTCCCTACTTAGAGGTTAGAGTACTATTAAATGGGCCCGAACCTGCATTACGTCATAAAATAGAGACTATTTTGGCCGATAAAAAAGTGAGGTTGGCTAAGATCGATGTAAAGTATCCCACCTCAACGACATCCGGTACTATTCCTGAATTTATTACGCAAGACAAACTACTCGAACTGCAACCTTCAGATGTGTTTTCTAAAATATATCAATCAAAATACAACACTTCAGTTCCAGAAGAGATCATGCATTTATTCAATCAAGTATCCAACGAAGTGAATCACAAAGAGAATTAGTATGAAAATATTAGCGATACGTTTTAGAAACCTGGCGTCTTTAGCAGATACGACTGAAATTAATTTCTCTGAAGAACCTTTGAAATCTGCCGGGATCTTTGCAATAACCGGTCCAACTGGTGCAGGAAAATCAACCATATTGGATGCATTATGTCTCGCTTTGTATGCAAAAACACCCCGCTATATCCAGGCCAAAGAGTCCGGTATTGAAATTTATGATGTACAAGGAAGCACAATAAGTCAGGGAGATGTTCGTGGAATTCTAAGAGATGGCACCGGTGAGGGATTTGCGGAAGTAGATTTTACAGGTATTGATGGGCTGAATTATAGGGCAACATGGAGCGTTAAGCGTGCCAGAAGTAGTGCTTCAGGGAATATACAGACAGATACTATTGCATTAAAGAATCTCACCTCCAATATCGATTTACCTCATCGTAAAAACGAAACACTGAAAGAAATAGAACGCCTTGTAGGGTTAAATTTTGAACAGTTTACCCGTTCTGTTTTATTGGCTCAAGGGGATTTCACAGCATTCCTCAAAGCCAACAAAGATGAAAAATCTTCACTTCTTGAAAAACTTACCGGTACATATATCTACTCTGAAATCTCAAGACTAGTCTTTGAAAAATACAAACAATATGAGCTGGAATTACGCGACCTGAATTTAAAAAAAGAAGGTATTATAACATTAACTTCAGAAGAGATACAAGTGCTTCAAAAAGATGAAAAAGATATTGATTCAAATATTAAGAAAAATGAGAAACAGATTCAGGACTTAAACAATGCGATCAACTGGCACAAACAGCTTTTAGAATTCAAGTCAAGCCTGGTAGAGGCAAATACGGCATGGGAATTGGCTATTGAGGCAAAGAATTTAGCAAGCACTCGTGAGCAAAACTTAAAACAAATTGAACAAGTTCAAACAACCAGAACCTGGGTGGATGCTCTGAATCAGACAGAAAAACAGCTACATCAAAAATCAACTGATTTAAAAGTCCTTGAAGAAACCATCCTTACACTAAAAGAGCAAAAGGACCAACTTGAAAAACTACTGCAAGATTCCGAAACATTATTAGCTGGGAAAAACAAAGAGAATGAAGCTGCAATTCCATTCCTGGAAGAAGCCAAAAGGCTCGATACGCTATTAAAAGCAAAAGAAGAACAAATACTAAATGCCAAAAAAGATGTCGATAGCGCTAAAGATGTTCATAATCAACATTTGGTTCAGTTACATAATAAGCTAGAAATTGATGCTAAACTCCTTTTGGATATTGAGAGATTAAAGAACTGGAGAAGCGAGAATATCACAAGGCAGCCCATTGCTGAAAACAGGACAATCATTATTTCCAAATTAGCCGATGCTCAAAAACTTTGGGACCTATTAAAAGCAACTTCAAAAGATATTGAAGATATACAAGAAAAGACAAGAACGAAGGAGCTGGAGAAAAAGACATTAGAAACAAATTTCTCCACTAAACAAGCATCAATAAAATTGCTAAAGACAGCTTTTGAAATCCAGAAAAAGGAATTGTTACTTATCCCCATTGAAACCCTGGAAATGGATAAAGCAACAGTTGATAGCAAATTGGAAGATACGATAACTGCACAGGCTCATTGGAGAATATTATACAACACATTAAATGATTACAACACATTAGATAAAAAGTTACTTTTAAATCAAAAAGAAAGCACTGCAAAAGACATAATACTTTCGCAAACTACTCAACAATTAGCAACAGCACTAACAAGAAAAGAAACGTCAGAGCATTTTTTAAAGCAGGCGCGTTTAGCTGCAGCTAAAAATGTTGAAACGCTAAGGTCAAATCTTGCAGAAGGAGAACCCTGCCCGGTTTGTGGTAGTATAGATCATCCATATGCTATTCACGATCCAAGACTAAATAATGTATTAAAGGGTATCGAGGAAGAGTACATTAAAAATGACCAAAACTATCTCTCATTACTTAAAGAACAGAGTACCATTCAGGAAACATGCGAAAGCTTAAAAAAAACCATAGTTCTTCAAAAACAAGAACACTCTCAGAAGAGTGCTGATCTTAAGGGATTACAACAAACCTGGATGGGGTTCTCTATTCAGAATGAGTGTGTCTCAATATCCGATGAAAAGAAATCCAGTTGGTTTGAGGAAAATTTGAAAGCTATTAAAACAAAACAGTTTGCTCTGCAAGGACAACTCCAAACATATAATGTCACAAGGCAACAAGTGGAGACCCAAAAGGATAAAATTGATGAGCTTGAAAAAGAACTTACCAATATTTCAAATAATATAAAAGATCTAGATCGGATACGCCTCTCCTATGGTGAACATCTTCAGCATAATATACAAGAACAGGAAAAAACTTCTACGGCCTTATCAGAAGTGGAATTAACATTGAACCCCTATTTCGCAAATACTGATTGGATAAACCATTGGAAAAAAGATCCTGATCCTTTTCTCCGGCAAATAAATAATTTCACAGATCATTGGAAAGAAAATATTGAAAAGCTTGATGATGAGATACAACAACATGGTATCTTATCAGCAACACTTTCAGGTATGGAGATACAATCGAAAACGTTTTTGGAGGAGGTCGATAAGAAAGAGATTCTTCTCTCGGGTTTAGAAACCAATTATCACCTTATCGACTATCAAAGGAAAGCTATATTCAATGGAGAACAAGTGCAACAAATTGAAGCCCGGTTGAAACAATCTATTGAATTAGCTACGGAAAGCCTGAATAATCATAAACTGACACAGGAAAAGCTCAATACTACATTCACCAAAACAACCACTCAAAAAGATCAACTGGAAAAAGATTTAGTAGATCTTCAAGGCAATAAAACTACTTATTCCGATGACATCCTTAAATGGATAGAGCAATACAATAAACAATATTCGACATCATTAGATTACGATCAACTTCTAAATTTACTCTCCTTTACGAGTGATTGGAAAGATAAAGAACAAGCAGTACTAAAAGATATTGCTGATACTTTAACTAAAGCATTATCTGTTCTGAATGAGCGGACAAAGCTATTAAATTTGCACGAACAAAAACATCTATCTGACAGACCATTAGAAGAGGTTAATGATTTATATTTATCTACCAGGTCAGGTTTAGATAAAGCAACACAAACCAAAAATGAAATTGGCTTCCGACTTCAGCAGGACAAAGATAACAAGGAAAGAATCGGTGATCTCCTAAAAACTATTGTAGCCAAAACAGCCGTAACTGAAAACTGGAGTAAACTTAATGAAATAATTGGCTCTGCCGATGGGAAGAAGTTCCGCCAGATTGCCCAGGAATATACACTGGACGTTTTGTTAAGTTATGCGAATATTCATCTCGAAATGCTGACAAAGAGATATAAAATACAACGTATTCCTGCTTCTCTAGGTCTACAGGTAGTAGATCAGGATATGGGTGATGAAGTTCGTACCGTTTATTCTCTTTCAGGTGGAGAGTCGTTTTTGGTGTCGCTTGCGCTGGCATTGGGTTTAGCTTCTATTTCTTCCAGCCGGATGAAAGTAGAATCCTTGTTTATTGATGAAGGATTTGGGGCATTAGATCCAACAACACTTAACATTGCAATGGATGCACTTGAACGGCTCCATAACCAGGGACGTAAAGTATGTGTAATATCTCATGTACAGGAAATGACTGAACGGATCCCAACACAGATTAAAGTCAGTAAAATAGCAAGTGGAAAAAGCAAAGTGGAAGTGTTGGGATTATAGTGGTTTGAAATGAAAGGTGCCTGACTTCCTTTTCGCACCCGTAGCCTCTTGTATTTCATCAAAGATGATCAATGTATTTTCAGCATCAATCCGGACGCCTGTCTCAATTTGCAAAGCTGTAATGATCCTTTGAATATCAAAATTATCTTCAAATAATGTTTTCAGAAACTTTGAGTCCTCAAAGTTAATATAGGCAGTCAGGGCATATTCTTTTTTACCAAACTCTTTCATCAGCCAGGTTTTGCCTACCTGACGGGCACCACGAATAATAAGAGGCTTGCGATCGTGCTTGACTTTCCAACTTTTCAGCACTTGCATTGCATATCTTTCCATACAATAATTGTCGATAAACACATTTATTCAAACGAGTTATTGTGCAAATATGCATTAATTCGAACGAGATATCGTAATTTAACACATTAATTCGTAATTTCCTTATGAATCTCTTTGGAATTTACTATCCAGAAAAATAATGGGTCAGTAGGTTAATTTGTATAGAATAATTAATCCATTTAATCAAATATTCCATTTATATCATGATGTTATCCAAAATTAATTTTAAATTCAGTCCAACCACTTTCCAACGTTCTAAGTGAAAATTCAAAACCGTGATTTGTAAGTATCTCCCTTATAAGCGTCAACCCTACACCTTGACCATTTTTCTTAGTACTAAAAAAAGGTGAAAACAATTTTTGTTGTGCCTCTTCGGTAATTCCCCGGCCAGTGTTTCTAATACAAACAATATTGTTCTCTACTTCCCAATGAATACTAATTATACCTTCTTGATCGATAGCCTCAATTGCATTTTTTATAATGTTAATAAATACTTGCTCCATTTGTTGGGCATCTGCTGAAATAATCATGACAGATGGGATAAAATCAAATTCAATTTCAATTTTCTTTTCCCCTGATCTCGACTTCATTAAATCAGTGATGTTTCTTAATAAGGAAATAACATCCACTGCATTTTTTTTCGGTAAGGGGATTTTAACAAGATCAGCAAAATTTTGCATGAATATATTAAGGTTATTATTCCGTTCGATTGCTATTAAAAGAGCATTGGAGATAATATCTGAGTTAGTTTGTGATTGAAGTGTGGAATGTAAAATTGAATTAACGGGACCGATAGTGTTATTTATTTCATGAGCCATCATCCTGATTACATTTCCATAAGCCTTTCGTTCCGCTTCCAAAATTTCAGAAGTCAGTTCTTCTAGTATTATGAATTGACGAGAAAAACCTCGATCTATAAAATGAGATTTCTGAATCTTAACTGTTGTATTCCCATTCACGGTAAAGGATTTAGACTCCCCAAGTCCAAGGGTTATTATCTGAAGCATCAATGGTTGATTAATTTCATTTATTAATTTTCCAATAACTTCTCCCTTCTGTAATTTCAGTAGATGTAAAACCTGGGCATTAGCTGATTGAATGCGTTCATCAAAATCAAGAATAATAATCCCCGTAGGCGAAGTTTCTACCAGCTTTTCAAGAAAAAAATGCTGCATTTCCTGTTTAGTTCTCTCGCTCCTTAACTC
>Ga0224523_1000303_pt1 | contig 29116 bp, 24 predicted proteins | sample CFST50metaG_FD_182732 | JGI IMG/M metagenome (GOLD analysis project Ga0224523, IMG submission 182732) | Peat soil microbial communities from Stordalen Mire, Sweden - C.F.S.T50 | ecosystem: Environmental > Terrestrial > Soil > Wetlands > Peat | place: Sweden: Norrbotten County, Stordalen Mire...
GGAGGAAGCGGTGAAATTCTCTTGAACAATTTCGATCACCATAATACCGATAAAAGACTCCCGCCTGCCTGTCGCCAGGTATATCAACAAAAGATGAAAGAACGGGGTTGTTCGTTTCCGCCAAATCTTTCCGACCTGGTTGAATATGTCTGTATGGTAGATGAGAGGCCATCGGAACATCCTTCAATACCTTTTCCCTCGCTCTCAAATATTTTCTCTGGTATGTTATTAGTAGAATCCAATCGCAAAATTCAATTCCTTCAAGGCATAGCTATCTTAAAAAAGGTTCTTGCCGAATGTTTGAACCCTTTTGAAACGCTGCCGGAAATAAATGAGTGGCATTCATATATTGAAGCCAAAATAAGGAATCAAGTCCTTGTTACCGACATGGCTAAAAATGCCGGATATTATACATCATCACAAGGAAAGAGGATTGCATTCAGTGAGTCAGAAGCCATTGGCGGAATCGGGGCTTTGTATGCACAAGGGTGCGATGTTGTTATCTTGTTCAATCCTTCATTTGGAAATCCTTCGATTCAAAAGTTTACAATTGCCGGTAATAACATCCGTGTATACGATTTAGTTGAAAAGTTTAATACACTCGAATCTGGATGGGGTGGTTCGGAAATGATCATAGGATCGCCTCGAGCAGGCACGCATTTAATAAAAGAGCATGTTTTGAAAATAGTCTTGGAGGGATTATGAAAAAAAATGTATTATTGACTTTTGTTGGAGCACAAGACCCCAAAAATAAAGATGGCAAGGATGGACCAATTCTTACAGTATTGAAAAATTATAATAAAAAGTTCGACTCGATTAAGTTGTTATATACAACTGGTAAAAGAGGAGATGGAACATCGTTTAATGATCTTGCGAATGAAACTCGTAAAGCAATTCTTGAAAAGCAGTATTCCTCAGATATTGAACTTCAATTGTTTGATTGCAAGAATCCCGTCGATCACAATGAAGTTTATTTTACACTTTTGCGTTTTTGTGAAACATTGAATATTCCCAATGCACAATTCACCGCTGCAGTTGCGTCCGGAACTCCGACAATGCAAGCGTGTTGGATATTGATATCAGAATCAGGCGATTTTCCAATGACCCTTATTCGAAGTAATGAACCACAATTTGGCGTGCCTATCATTTCTAAGGTCAAATTGGGAACCATTGCAAAACGTATTTTAAATCTCAAAAAACAATACGCACGCGTTCTACCTGATTTAACAATCAATGTTAAAAAATGTTCGATTATGATTGGAAATGATTCGGTACTGCTTGGCGTCATGCTGTTTGGTATTTATCGATATTTTGCTGAAAAAGCGAAATGTACAGATCCTATGGTATTTATTCGGAGTGACCAATTAGACAAGAATATGTATGAGGCTATACTCAATTACGCTTTCGAAAGCTTTCCAAGATCGGCCGCCATTGACACGGCGAGAGAAGAGATGAAAGAATATGGCGCAATAGATTTTTCTACATTTAGAACATACATCACGAAAATAAACAAATCGATCGAAGCGAAATTAAAGAATCCCGAAATTATCAAGAATTATGAGATTTCCCGTAATGTACGGCGGGGAGGACCAAAAGAATATTGGATGGCTGCACCGGCTAAAAAGATAAAAATCATAAAATCATAATTCAGAATTACTGTAAGAAACATTAACTTGACCTATTTCATCTGCGTGATATCTCCTTGTTAAATCCTCCGTCTTCGATTTGAGACGAGGATGTCATCCGATCAAAAGCTGGAATCGGTAAGTATTATACCATCGTATGCCGGCAAACACAAAGACATCTCTTCGCTTATGTCGGGAAGTATTTAGTATCGTCTTTGTGATTACTCCGGCCATTAAACTAGTGTTTGAAGTTCTGAACAACCTCCTCGGTTGTAAGAACACCAGTTCCTCCTCTTTGCCATTCACGTCTGTCCTTCGATAGATTCATCACAAAACTATTGTGTACTACACAATTCATGCATTAGCAAGTATGTGATATTCTATAGAATAATAATCTATACAATAAATATCCACTATTGCAGCATTGTTGCAGTTCGTACTCAGTATTTCTGATTGTGTACATTTTCTTTGTATGTAACATTGAGGGGATATCGCTTATGATAAAATTCTATGAAGCTTTAATCTGCTTTCTGAACAGAGAAGAAATACCTTATTCAAGATGTCAGATTGATATTCTTACATTTATTGTCGATGGTGTTCGCGAACATGACCGATTTAGATTTAGAGCTGTAGTCGAAGAGGAGTGTCACCGGATTATAGTCTTGGGATATTTTCCAGTAACCATTCCAAAAGACAATCTTTATGCTGTTGCTGCTTTTATTAACCTAATCAATACTGACTTCGTGCCGTCGGCATTTGTTCTTGATAATAAGAGCGGATCGTTGCGCTACCGTACCTGTCTTTCTTCCAGGGACATAAATCTTACCATGGAAAATGCTCCAGAACATATTAAAATTCTTATTGACACATCCGTGCGAATGTTGACTCGTGCTTTCCAGCCCATCCTTGCAATGCTTTTCGGAGATATCACAGTTGAAAAAGCGTACGAGAAATTTGCCAGTTGTAATAATCATAACAATAAGAAAAGAATTGCATCGGAAAAGTTCGAAGAATTTCTGAGATATTCTCTTAATTAGTTCTCACTGAAAAAGTCATAATAAATATGAACATTTCATCTAATTTGTACGTCTAATCCTATAGAAACTAAAACAAGGATAGACAATGCGCGGAAAAACAACACAACAAATAAGTTTTGGTGATGGATTTATCGATCCATCGTTATTCGCACTGAGCGATGAATTGAAAAAAGTCGATCAGTTGCTTAATAACCGGGAGTTTCTCAAGCCTTTTGAAGCCGTATTTGATGAAACAATGGGCCGACCTGGAACACCGGTTGATGTCTATCTGCGCATGATGTATCTGAAGTTTCGCTGGGGATTAAGTTACGAAGAAGTCGAGATTGAAGTTCGTGAACGTATTCCCTGGCGGATGTTTTGTCACCTTTCATTGATGGACAATGTGCCTGATTCAACGACGTTGATCAAATTAAACCAACGATTTGGAGAAGAATTGATAACGGCACTCAATAAAAAGCTTGTCAAACATTTGGTTGCGACAAAGTCCATAAAACCCCGGAAAATACGTATTGATTCTACAACTATTGAGTCCAATATCATATATCCGACCGACATCGGTCTTCTCCATCAGACGGTCAAGACACTGACACGGACTGTGAAGAAGCTTGGAGCAAGGATTACAGATCATAGCCGCTCGACAAAGAAGGCTCTTGCACGTCTGGGAGCATCGCTCAAGGGTAAGAAAAAACAAAAGAAGGAACAGGCACAAAAAACACTCAAAGCTGTCAATAAACTGGCTCAAGATACTCTTTCACAGTGCCGGCGTATTTTGCCGTTGCTTAAGAAAAAACACGATGACAAGACTATCGAGCGCTTAACTGAACAGATAAAACTCGGGGAAAAGATACTTGAGCAGACGGAGCAGAAACTTCATGGTGTAGAATCAATTCCTGAACGTATTGTTTCGTTCTGTGATCCGGAAGCTCGCGTCATCCGGAAAGGAAAACTGAGTAAACCGAATGAATTTGGACGAACCGTACAACTGATACAGGATAAATCCGGTGTTGTTCTCCATTACGATGTTCACCAAGGCAATCCGAACGACAAGACCCAGACTGTTCCTCTCGTCAAGGAGTTCAAGAAAGAGTTTCATTGTTCTCCGACAGATGTTGCCGCAGACAAAGGATATTACTCACAAGAGATTATAGAAGAATTAGCCGAGCTTGGAGTCCGAAGAGTTGCTATACCGAAGATCGGACGACTCAAACCGCAAGAACGCCGGAAGCAGAAAAGCCGATGGTTCAAAGCTCTTCAACGGTTCCGGTGTGGTATCGAAGCAGGGATCAGTATGCTCAAACGACAGTTCTTATTGGATCGAAGTCTCAGTCTTGGGACAACAGGAACCAAAATATGGGTTGGGTTCTCGATCCTGGCCTATAATCTCTGGCAAATGGCTTGATCAACCTGTCATGAGGTTGACTTTTTTCAGTTTTTCAAAGAACGATTATTTATTGAAATCTTTACGTTTTTTAAAAGCTACTTTTTCAGCGAGAACTAAATATACTTTTCCTTTTATTCAATGCCAATGTATCGCCTATATAATGAAAGCAGTGATATCCATTTTTTTTGAGCAGCGAGTTAGCTAATTTTCTTTCAATTTGTGATAGAAAATCGTGTTCAAATAATATGATCGAAGGCAGATATTTAGAAATATTAAAAGACGACAACACTTTGTAATCATGGCCTTCTGTATCAATATGAAGAACATCGATATCTTTTACTCCATTTTTATCTAATATATCCTGCAAAGGAAACGTTTCAATGCTCTCTGTCACAATATATGGTTCAAGTATGCCATCCAGATGTTCGATTATATGGTTTCTATTAAAAGATCCCAGCTGATCGTACCAAAATGGCAACGCATCGTCCAAACCTTCTTTTGCTTTTTCGGAAACATAAAAATAATCTGCGGTTCCCCTACCTGTCGATATAGCTTTCTTTTCGAAAATGAACCTGTCTTCATTTCCATAATTTTTCACTAACCTTTCGAATAAATAATCAACCGGTTCTATAAATATTCCCCTCCATTTTTTGTTTTTAACAATAATGTCATGCAACGGATCGCCGCCAACGCCGTCATTTGAACCGACTTGAACAAAGAAAATCGTTTCTTTTTCTTTATTTAGATTCAGGAATACTTTCTCCAACTCTGGAAGAGGTGAAATAATGGAGCAGATTTTTCTAAATATTCTTCCCAACATATCTAATCAAGCATTGTAATTTTATAGAGGTCTTCTTTGATTATTTATAGCATCCATTTATTGAGGAATGGCAAGAATGACGAATCGCTCTCATTATGCATATTATCTTTTGCAAACGATATCACCCATGATTTAATGTTGGCACAACTCACCATATCATGGTTCAATAATTCCGATTTTCTTTAGGAAAAGATAATTTTTCGTCTTTCCAGTAAATTCCTAAAGAATTAGCGTGCTTATCGATTTAACAATTCGTTTTAACGACATATTTTTACAGAATTTATTTCCTATGAAGACAGATCTTTATTGCCAGCAGCGAAGTCTTATCTCGAACGACTGAAGCCTCTTCTTGATTTCCGCTTCAGCTTCCCTGCGCTCATTGGCAATCTGCAAAAGACGCCGCCGTCCCGATTCGATAAGACGCTCACGTTCGCCGGGTAATTGAATAGATATCATAGCCGATGCAAGGGAACGAGGATCATCCGGATCTACAAGAAGTGCTGCGCCGCCTGCTTGCGCCGAGTAGTATATCGAATAGATGAGCGGTCTCTCTAAAAGCCATGCCTCAAGAGGCGGGATATTCGTAGGGCCGAAATAAGTCGGCATTATGACAGCGCAGGAGCCAAGATATAGTCCGCGAACATGTTCGTGTGGTACATAGCCCAAAATCGAAATTTGATCGGCCAGATTTAACTGCTTAACACGTTCCTCAATCAAATGACGAGTACCATAGTCCTCCCCCGAGAATACACAATGCGGCATCTTGCCTTGATCTCGAAGAAGTTTCAGCGCTTCGATTATCCGCACATGATTTTTATGTGCCCAGAATTGGGCGGGGTAATAAAAATAGCCGGGTTTGAGATTGTAAATTGCCATTACTTCATCGGTTGGGAGAGAAAGTTCTGCTGCAAGGAAAGGAGAGGGCGAGTACGGAATAGCTACAAGTCGTTCCGGATCAAGTCCATATCGTCGAATGAGCGATTCCGAGAGACGAGGTGAATCAGTAAGCACCATGAAAGCATCCCCCAGATTATGAGTGTAATGATGCTCACGGATGTGAAATTCACCATTATAACGAACCTCTGGAAACTCCGGAAAATCACGATGACACAAATCCCAAACCGCCGTAATATAGTTTAGCTGTTGTAGTAAATGGCTGTAACCAGGTGAAGTAACAAAGATGACAATATCTGTTTTTCGACGAAGAAGTGCCTTTTCGAATCTACCCAGGATAAAGGGTTGCCAAGGCAATATTTGATAGAAACGGTTACGCATGAGTAGAGGCAAAACCCGGTCCAGAAACCCGAAACGAAGATAGAAACTAGAAATTCCGATGTGTTCAAGATGGGGGATATTTTCTTTAATATTTGTTGCAACTTCAAAATCGAATATATCTTTGCAAATCTTCGATAATTGCTGTACTGCATTAAATGCCTGTACTTCCCCACCCCCTAGGCGAATATTGGTATCAAGGTATGCAACAATCTTCATAAACTATCTGTTTTCCAAAAAATAATTTACAATAATACACTTTAGCAGGATTTTACCTGAAAAACAACGCCGGTTAATTTACTCATAGTCATAGATTTTACTCTCAAGCTGGTAATGCTTTCAGCGCTCATTCGCGTATCGTTCCCAAGCTCCAGCTTAGTAATGAGCCAAGGATAACGCTACTGCTGATCCAATATACATTCGAAAGCGTCTTTAAGACGTTGTTCAGAATGCAAGTCGAGATAACCTTTATAATTGGGATGTAGATCAATATCGTTATTCAATAAATGACGCAATGCTTCATAGCACCCTTTAATATCGCCGCTTTCGACGCTAAGTCCGAGCTGGAATTGTCTTACTCGCTCGTACATGCAAAATCCGTTGTTAACTATCACCCATTTTTTAAAATAGGCGGCTTTTGCCAGCATATTACTGCTATAATAAAAATCTTCATATACAGAGAAAATTACATCGCACAATTCCACCAAAGCGTTAAACTGTGTCTCACTTGGAATATAATCATTGTAGAAGTAACAGTTATCGGGAGAAAGCTCCTTTATGGTATCAATGTAATTAAGTTCTTCCGGAGTAAAATCTTCTTTAATGATCTTACCGCAAAAAATAAAAAACCAATCTTCATGATTGTACTTTTGAGCAAGATTCAGGAGCGTCAATATTCCTTTTCTTTTTTGCAAAGCCCCAAGTAAACCGACTATTTTCCTGCCATGAGATATCTTCCGTATTTCATTTGCTACAGCATATTTTATATCAGGCACAGAATTATCCGCAAAATCAGGGAAGAGAGAAACGGTCTTGCTTTTTATTTTCTTTTGGAGACGAGTAATAATACCTTCGTCAAGAACGGCAACCGATCGGCATAGTTTCGATGAAAACAAATTGTTTCTATCGAGCAAGCCTTTTCTGATAAATGAGCATTTTTTGTGAAGCCGAAAATTGATTGGTTGTAAATAAAGACCCGACCATTTGTAAGGGAATATCCAGTTTAAATAGGGAGTCGGAATCAATATTTCTAAAAAATCGTCGAGAGCAGCAAAAAAAACCAGTTCAGGATTTTTGCCGGTTTCTTTAGACACATTTCTAAGTATACTGGCAGTTTTTTTCCACCGTCTAACGATATTTATTATCGATCGTATTTTTGAAATTTCAATTTTACTGAGTTTCGGATCAGACATTTCGTACACATATATATTCTTTTTATATTCCGGACAATTATTCTCAATCCAATCATTCAACATAACTGGCTGTGGACAAAGCACTATGAGGTCACACCCCAATTCCAATAGCGTCTTTGCAAATGTTTTAAGATATGTCAAATAATGACCTTCCCAGTACAAATCAACAAGAGCTATTGTTTTTATTTTATATGCTTTATTCATGAAGTACCGTTTTCCCTCTTTTACCTTTCTCTTTTAACTTTCCCCTTTTACCTTTTCACTTTTAACTTTTTCCTTTTAACTTTTCACTTTTTCCTTTTAACTTTTTACTAAAGATATAACTCATCTCTCCATCCGACATCTTTCCGCTGAAAAACAACTCATATCCGTATTTTTCAGGATTTGCATAATAATCATTAAAAAAGTTCAGTTCTTTCTGATATTGGTATGTTGATTTAATCCAGTCATCAATAATAAAGAGATCCGGCTCTCTTGCTTCAACAATATTTTCATATGAGTTACCTTGCCGAATAACCATATAATCAGTAGCCGTAAATTTTCCAATTATAGTAAAATCTAACAGCGGGGATGGAAATACTCCTAAAACGGTAACTGGATAGTTTGTAAGAACTGCCATTTTATTCCGCAAAGCAAGCACGAATTGTTTATCAGTGCTTGCTGTATTGTCTTTCATATTTGCAAAGACCGGCTTTGCAAATATGATGCCTATCACGATAGATAAGAGAACGATTACTCTTTTATTTTGAAAAGCACAATATTTTGAAACGAATGATGCAGGGCCCCAATAGAAAAGAGGAAATACCATTATCCAATACCGCGAATCAGACAAGAGCAGAAGTAAAGGAGTTATTGCTACTGCAGCCAAGCCGAAGATATAAACTGCCTGATCTCCGATAATATATTGTAGTTTATCGCTCCTTCTTATAAATTTTACCAAGAAACATATATTGCCGGCAATTATGAATATTGCTATGATCCACAGATCAAAATTAAACATCTTCGTACGATCTATTAATTTTATCCTTAAACCACATTCGGATGCATTTACCGATTCTCTGAAAAACAAAATACTATGATAATTTAATAACGAACCTGCTAATGGCGTGAGATTTGCGATTCCGTTGAAGAGAAAGTACCGCCCTGCTTCAAGAGGATTGATCCTTATCGCATCGATAAATCCACGTGCATGAGGAAATCGCTCATTCATAACAATGTCATATTCTGTCATAGGTTCTAAATGAAGTTGAGGATCTCTATTCACTACGAACTGCGAATAACATTGCTGTAATCCCAAGAAAAGATATCCATCCATATCATAAAATAATTGAGAAGTATTTTTTCTAATATTTGATGATGCAATTAAAACGACTACTATACAGATTATTGAACCAGAAACGATGAATAATTTTATCTTTACCGGTTTTACCCACCCTTCATTCTTGAGTTGTTGCAGCCATAGCATAGTCCGTTGAACAAAAATAATGAACAATAAAAGCGAATATTCCGGACGAATATTGATTACAGCGAGGAGTATGATCAGAGCAATTATCCTGGCACTTTTACCAAATTTTCCAAGCCATAAATATCCCGAAATTAAAGCAAGCGCAAAAGCGAATACATTTATACTTCCTCCTTGGACAAGCGGTATATTAAGAATGCTTATATTCCATAATAAAGCCATTACAAATGCGCCAAAGAGAGAAATACTCTCCAGTGTCGACAATAATAGAAATAACCCAACCACAGATAACAAAGATGCAATAAACCTGACATAATAATGTGCCGTGATGGGATCTTGTGTTATATATTTAAAGATTAGTATATATGTGTCATAGTAGATATTGCTTGACCAATTACTATTTTGATACATGCCAAAAGATGTACCTACATAACCAGCTTCATCACCCAATGGGATATCAGTATTCCAAAGGCCATAATTCGTGCACACAGCGGCGAGTATGAGCAATGATATAAAAAAAAAGAAGATTTTTTTTTTCATTTCGTCGCTGAGATTATATCCCCGGCAGTCCGGATCTGACATCCCAGACTAATTTTGGCCTGACAACACCATTCCAATCCCCTTGCCATCCTAAACCTTCATGATTTTCCAACAATTCAATGGTCAATGCATCTTTAATCTCTACGATAAAATACGTATAGTTCTTCGATATGCCCATTGTGACTGTGTAATGCCTATTATTCATGAGGTTCCGTGGAATTATGCATGCGGCAATTGCATTTCCCTTTTTTAAAGTAGCGGGTTCTGTAAACGAATTAAAAACAGGTATCCCCTCACCAGTACAGACGCTAATTTCGAAAGCTATGCCGGTTACCTCCTGGAATACGGTTGTTGATATTTCGAGCTGAATATCCTCGTTTATAAAGAGCTCTTCGCCTTCTTTTTCTTTATGAACGATCCGAATGTAATTAACCTGAATAAATTCGTTTTCCACGTGTTTCCCATGCCAGGCAAGGTTGGTGATATTTAATCTGTCTTTAAGATAGTGTTCAACGGCATCGTTAACTTTTCCAATTTCGATTATTGAGCCTTTGTGTAAATACATACCAGTGCTGCACAAATTTTGAATAGCCGTAAGGTTATGACTGACGAACAGAACGGTGCGTCCTTCACTTCTGCTGACATTTTCCATTTTGCCGAGACACTTTTTTTGGAACTGCGCATCGCCTACTGCCATTACCTCATCGACAACCAGAATGTCCTGTTCTAAATGTGCGGCAATTGCAAAAGCCAGACGCACATACATTCCCGAAGAATAATGTTTCACCGGAGTATCGAGAAATTTTTCAACTTCAGCGAAATCCACTATTTCGTCAAACTTCCTTTTAATCTCTGCCCTCGACATTCCCAGTATTGCCCCGTTCAAAAATATATTTTCCCTGCCGGTTAGTTCATTATGAAAGCCTGTCCCGACTTCGAGCAGGCTCGCTACTCGTCCCGTAATTTCCACCCGTCCGCTGGTTGGTTCGGTAATCCGGCTGAGGATTTTTAAAAGCGTCGATTTGCCTGCGCCGTTACGGCCGATGATGCCAAGCCGGTCTCCTTGCTTGATTTCGAATGAAACATCTTTAAGAGCATAAAATTCTTCTCGAGAAGCAGTGAAAGGTGAAAAGTGAGATGTAAAAGGTGAAATTAGTTTTTTACCGATAATCTTCATCCCCCTTGTCATCACATCACGCAGCGCGATGTAGCTTTCCTGCTGCTGATGGCTGAGGATGTATTTCTTACTCAGGTTTTCGACTTTGATGACGGTATCGGACATAAAGATGATTTATTTAGTAAAATGTGAAAAGTAAAAAGTTAAATGTTAAAAGCCTTTCACTATGATTTAATGGCTCTTGCAAGACCAAAGAGCATTTTTGAAATATCGGTTCATTTTGTCGTCATGTATACATGTATGCCTGCATCTATATAACCGAGCATATAAGCAAGCTCAAGTTGGGTGTCCAATTCGCTGATAGAACCTTGTGCAATGTTTATAAATTGTCTGAACTCTTTCTTGCCTTTTCTCGCCGCACCTTCCGCCATATTGCTTGGAATAGAAACGGCGGCTCGGCGCATTTGTGAACTCAAGCCGTATTCTTCACTTTTAGGAAAAGAAGCTGAAACTCTATAACTCTCACGTACGAACTCCATAGATTTTTGCCAAACAATAAGTTTTCTATGTGGCCGATTATCCATTTTCTTTATCCCCTTTCACATTTAACTTTTCACCGTTAACTTTTCACTGTTTACATTTCCCTTTTCACTGTTTACATTTCCCTTTTCACTGTTTACATTTCCCTTTTTACTTTTCACTATATAACATCCGCAAACGTTTTTTCCATCTTCCTAAAATAGAGAATGCCTGTAACAAACAAGAGCGCTACCAGAGCAAGCGAAACGACAAACCCCGGCCAGAAAATCTTCACATTTCCGCCAAGTATAGCCCATCGAAAACCGTCGATTACACCTACCATCGGGTTGAGTGAATAGAGAATGCGCCATTTGTCCGGAACGATGCTGCTTGAAAATACGACCGGCGATATATACATGCCTAATTGTAGTATAAATGGAACGACATAGCGAAAATCCCGATATTTGACGTTAAGTACAGATAACCAAAGACCAGCGCCCATGGATGCTGCAAAAGCGATTATAATAAGCAATGGCAGAACAACCATACGCCAGCCCGGAATAAATCCGTACCAAAACATCAGGCCGGCAAGTATTGCGGCGGAAATAAGGAAATCGATAAAACTTGTTATCATCGCGCTTGATGGAATGATAAGCCGTGGAAAATAAATCTTGGAAATAAGGCTGGCATCTCCGATGAGGCTGACGCTTGCATCGTTCAACGAGTTGGCGAAGAATTGCCATGGAAGTATCGCTGTAAAAATTAAAATTGGATAGGGTACGCCATCTGAAGGAAGCTTTACAAACTTGCCGAAAATCACACTAAAAACTACCATTGTCAGAAAAGGTTGAATCAAAGCCCATGCAATGCCGACCACGGTTTGTTTGTAGCGGACCAATATATCACGCCATGCGAGAAAATAAAAAAGCTCCCGGTAACGCCAGATGTCTTTCCAGTATTGGCGCTCCGTGCGTCCCGCTTCGATGATTAAAATGTCTTTTTCTGTCATTGGATTAAATTTATTTTTCTTCCTTACAATTTTTAATAAAACCTCTCATCGTCTTTATCATTTTCTGAATTTTATGTTACTATTACTTTTTCTTGTGAAAATGGAAATATGCTAATTATGTAAACATATACATTAATATACATACTGTTGCATGTATTTCAATGTCTCTCTTATATCTCTTAATTTCCAGCTTGCCTTCTGTCGCCTCGTAAATAACCATAAACTCCATGTTTTTTTCCCAATTACTCCCAAACAACCTCTTCTTTTTCCGGTTCGTTAGCTTCCGAAATTTATTTCCTGGCACAAAGTGCAGGTTTTACGACTTATCCGTTTTGATACGCATTCAGTAACGCATCAGCATTTTAACTAAAATAGGTTTATTGAACCACCAACTTAACTGCTTCATACACTTCTTCAACGCTGAATGACATGCATTTTGAATCATTACAGCCTTTTATACACAAAGCACAATCGACTTCTTTGTGTAATATCGTTGAACCGGGATGAGTGGGCTTGAGTCTTTCATAATCGTGCATTCTGGAAAATAGGACTACGCAAGGAATTTTCAAAGCAGAAGCAAGATGAACGGGAGCGGAATCGACCGTAACAAGGCAAAGTGATAATTTCATAAGCGCTGCGAATTCATTAAGAGATACCTGCCCAGTCCTTTGTTTGCAGAGTTCATGATTTTCGATCTCCCGATATATAGAATCGTTATACTCGAGGTCTCCTTGAGCTCCGCCGATGAGGACACCGAAGCCTTCAGCAGTAAGTCTATTTACTAATCCTGCCCATGAATCGATCATCCACCTTTTATTAACTTGCATTGTAGAGGGAGTGATACAAATAAAACGCTTATGAGTGCAGTCCATATTCTCAGTGACAAACTTTTGAGCGTTTTCAATACTTTCTTTCGTTAGCGCATACGAAATATCATTTGAAAATAATTTTTCAGGGCATATTGCTTCGAGCATATTCAGCTTCACTTTCGTGAGATGCTCTCCTGAGTCTTTTATCGCATGAGTGAGAAATCTTCGTCCTAAAGGATAGTCCAGTCCGATTCGATATTTTGCCCTTGTAAGATAACCGATTAAATTTACAAAAGGCTGCTGCCGTGCCGTTACGACAAATGCAAGATCATAGCTATGCTGCCGGAAATACCTGATCAGTTTCAATGTCGCAGCAATATGCTTATATTTCGGAGTGCCATAATTTTCCCAGAAAGCATCATAAACATACGTTCGATTTATCAACGGATTGTTTTTGACGGCTTCTACCGCCCATGGCGTACATACGAGTGTTAAGTCCGTATTTGGCATGCATTCTTTGATGCCCGAAATCAGCGGCGTTGTCATTAATAAATCGCCCAACAATCCTATGTCTATAATCAAAATATTATGTATTTGCGAAACGTTGATGTCGGTTTTTTTTTGCTTTGTCGGTTTTATAGCTAACGAAACCAAATGCAACGAATAAAAACAGAGATTTTTTGCAATCGACCTAATGAGAGAACTTATTCTTTTCATAGACAATAAAAACGATTCTTCCGGATTTCCTTATTATTTTTTTATTATTTCTGCCAGTAATGCTTCATATTCTCGTGTTATTTTATCCCATGTATATTCACTCTTAATTCTCTTTGCGGCAAGCTCCCCGAATTCTTTCACTTTTTCCGGATTTTCAAGTGTGTAATCTAATTTTGCTTTTAGATCGGAGGCATTCTTCGAATACAGCAGTCCGTTATCTTCTATGACTTCCCTATTATAGATAACGTCAAGGCCTAAGACACAATTGCCATATCCCATCGCCTGTAATAATGCCGGATTAGTTCCACCTACCTCATTTCCATGTATATAGGCATAGCAATTGCAGTACAACTCACGCAGATGTCCGTCTTTATAGACCGGACCTAAAAATATAATTCTTGGATCTTTCGTTCTGCGTAAACGTTCTGCAAATATGCTTTTATAATTTGTGCCTCCGACAATTACCAATTTATTATTCGAATCAATTTTCTCAAAGGCAGAGATAATTAAATCGGCATTGTTCTCCGGTTCGAGCCGGCTTACGACCAGGAAATACTCATTCTTTACCAAATTGTATTCGGAAATAATGTCCGGATTGATGGACTTCCCTATATTTGCCCCGTAAGCGATAAAATGGGATTCTTTTTTGAATTTTTCCAAATAGTAATTCTGAATACCGCGAGAATCCGATATTATTTTTGCACCGATTTTCGAAGCAATATATTCTGAAAATTTAAAATAGCTGCGGCCCAAAAAGCCCCATTTTTTCCTTTTCCATTCAAGGCCGTCCACATTGATTACAACGCGGTTCCCGAATAGCAATAATTTTGCGGCGAATATGCTGTTTGCGACATTGAATACAATTATTGCGTCATAATGCCTGAACAATGCATGAAGTGTTGACAATGCAGTATGAGAAAAAGTCTGCAGCGCCTTGGAATGGAAATAGGGCAGCAAAACAAGATGGACTTTCTTGTATTCCTTCCGGTCTTTTTCCCAATTATCATTCCTGCAGTACACCGTAACATCGTACCCATTTTCAGAAAGTCGAACGCTCAGTTCTTCAGCACAGGTTTCAAATCCCCCATACCGCGCCGGCACTCCTCTGGTTCCAATTAATGCAATCTTTTTCGCCACTCAGTAACCCTATAATGTTTTGTGATTGCTGGTTCCAATATTCCGCTGCTTGCTCTTGAGGCCGCACGAGCGATCTGTGATGCTGCCATTTCAGATGAAAACAAAAAAGAAGTTAACCGTTTTAGATCCCGGTACGCTCCGCGAATTCAGATTCAATAGAAGGTTCTTTATCAGTTCAGTACTCGCAGTACAATTTGCGATAACTATTTCTTTGCTGATTCTGACAACAACCATTCGCTTGCAGAATGCAATTTGATAAATTTCGGAACATCCGGCGGACGTTCTAATACAAGAACAATCAGGTGTGCGGCAGCAGTTTTGTTTTCAGCGATTGCTTCAACCAAACCTTGAATCTCACGATCCCGCACTTCCGGTGCATCCAACTCAGCACAAACCTGAATTACTTCACAATGTCCATCTCGATAGCGTGCCAGGAAATCAACTTCGGAACCTGATGCATTTTTTACGTATGAAACTTCTGCCCCGCGGCGCTCCAATTCCAGCATTACACAGGTTTCCAATGCGTGACCTATGTTGAGCTTTCCGCTGGGATCGAAGAGGGGTATAAGTCCCATGTCTATCGGATATACTTTTCTAGGATTAACCATTCGCCGCTTTTCGGATGCTGAAGATATCGAAACTGAACGAATGAGAAATGCATCTTCCAGAAAGGCAAGATATTCATGAAGCGTATCTTTTGCTATGGGTATTCCCTGTGATTGTAAAGCATTATAATATTTGTTGATGCTAAACGAGCCAGCGGCATTTGCCAATAAATGGTGAACCATCCAACGTAATGCAAGAGGGTGTGATACGCCATGTCGCTCGATTACATCGCGCAGCAAAGCCGTATCGATATATCCTCTAAGAAGATCGAAACGGTCGCGGGACTCAGCCCCGATACTTTCAGGAAAACCGCCGTTCGAGAGATACTCACGCAAGTCTTTTTCCAGTAACGATCGTTTCGCTTTCGGAAGATGATCCGGCTCTTTTTCAGGTTCCCTGCCAATGTGACGAAGATATTCTCTAAAACTAAATGGATGGACAAGAGCTTCCATCGCTCGTCCACGCATGCTTGTTGCAACTTCACGCGAGAGAAGACGTGCGGATGAACCCGAGAGATACAACTCCACTTTTTCTGTCTCAAGCAGCCGGCGTACAAAACTCTCCCAACCAGATACGACCTGTATTTCGTCAAGGAAGAATACGGCACGTCCTCTATCCCTCAATCCAGGATATAAACGATAGTATTCTTCGACTAAAAACTGGAGATCAGCCGCTTTCATGCCGGTAAGCCGCTCATCTTCGAAACCAAAATAGAGCAGGCTTTCGCGGCTCGCCCCTTTTGCCAATCGATCGCCGAGTATTTGCCAGAGGAATGTAGATTTTCCTGTACGGCGCATACCAATAACCGCGATTGCTTTCCCTCGAAGATTCGGCACATAAACATCGCGGCGGGTAAACTCCGGTATTGGCGATGCCAACGAATCTACTATTTTCTGGCGTATGATGTCTCTCATTTGTCCTTTATATAAGGATAATATAGAATTATTTCGTCCTTTTATCAAGGACAATATAAGCCTGTCATAAAGTGTGCTTTAGTCTGCAGATAATTGATTTTAGCCGCGACCGGCTTGTCCCGGAAACCTCCGACGTAATATTGTAGCCGCGACGGTTCGTCGCGGGAGGCTCCGACACCACCGGTGTCGGCTACAATTGTCCTTCGCGGAAGTTTCCGACACCACCCCATAGGGGCCAACGCCTTGTTTACCCGCCGTCTTTTTGGCGGGCCCGCCGCAGGAGGGCGGTGTCGGCTACAGAAGATCGTCGCGGTATGCTTACCGTTTACTATTCACCCTTTTCCACTGCAGCACGTTGAACCTTGTTTATCCGCCTATGGCGGGAACTTCCGCACGACAACTAAGAACTAAGAACCACGCACTACGAACTATTTCCAATTGGCAATTGAAAATCCGCAATGCTTTAATAACGATTTATTGTTTACGATAAGCTTTCATCAATTGACAATTGGCAATTGACAATCCGCAATGCTTTAATAAGCGCCTCTGCCGAACAATACAACCGGAATCGTTGCAAAGAGGATTTCAAGGTCGAAAACCGGGGATTGATTCTCTATGTAATATAAATCGAGCATGATCATTTCTTTAAACTCGACTTCCCGCCTCCCTGATATCTGCCATAACCCCGTCATACCAGGTTTTGCTTTGGCCCTGCGGATGTAATATCCTCCGAGTTGATTCTCGGGTGAAATCGTTTTTAAGTCTTCGAGAGAGAGAGGACGCGGCCCGACAAGACTCATCTCCCCTTTCAAAACGCTGATCATCTGCGGAAGCTCATCGAGACTGTGCGACCGAAGGAATTTGCCGACTTTTGTCAATCTTGGATCTTCTTCAAGAAGGAAAAGTCCGCCTGTCCTTTGATTTAATTCATACAGCTCTTTCTGGCGGGATTCGGCATCCTTTGTCATGCTCCTGAATTTCAGCAAATTAAATCCCCTTTCACCATCGATAAGGGCGCGTTTTTGCGAAAAGAAAACCGGATACCCGTCTTCAATGAGTATAGCTATCACTATGATAAAAAACAACGGAGAGAGCACCAGCATTAAGACGGATGCGGCTGCAAAATCAAATATTCTTTTCAGAATCCTTTTTACTGCATCAATACCCGGACGGGGAAGCGCATAAAGGGAAATGCCGACTATATCGCAGACTTTTGAATGACGCAAAACGTCAAGCGATTCCGATGAAAGCAGCTTGAGCTCAACACCTTTTTCCTTGCAGAGTTTTAAAATCTTTCCCTGATTATTGACGCTATTCGTAATCGATGGTATGAATATCTTATCAATCTGTTCCTGTTCTATCATATTCGGAAGTTCATCCTGTCTAAACTCTTTGACGGACGGCATCGTCCACTTGAGATTGGTTCCTTCGATCTGCGGGTCGTCTATCACAACGCCTTTGATCATATAGCCAAGTTCAGGATAGGAAGATAAATAACCGTATGCATCCAATACAGCGGTTTCATTTCCGATGATAATTGCATTAAAAATACCGAATCCATGTCGCCGCATAAATACATCGAACCAATTCAACACCAACCTTCCTAATGCAAAAACAAAGGGGAGCACCATAAGATAAAAGACCGTTATTGCCCTAAAAGCCTCAACCTTAAATATATAGTGATAAGTAAAAATTGTTATTGCAGACAGAAAATAGACTTTTCCCGCCAAAAGATGCTGGTAGCTTTTCTTGGTTTGGTAAGCAGAGCGATAGAGTCCGAGGACGAGACCGTAAAAAATCGGTACACTCCAAAAGAACAATGCTATCCACTCGACATCCTCCATTTCAAATGGATCCAGAGAAAGAAGAACTAATCTGAAATAATGTGCGGCGAAGATACTGATTGCGATTGCCAACGTATCAGCCAGCAAGGCAGCGGCTATGAAAATATCCCGCCAATTACGGCGGATAGTTTTATTCAATGGGGACATTCAATCAACGCATAGTTTAATTGCATAGAAGAATATAATCGCATTCTCAGTCTGAAGTAAATACCAACAGTTGTGGAAGTTTTTTAATCAATTCCGGAATAGCACCTCACACACCAGATCTAAAGCGGACTATTTGATTATGCGCTTGCTTATCGTATTAATGTGCTCCGTCGTAACTATTCAGCGCATTTTGGAATAACCGCTTTTTGCTCAGCTTTAAATCCCCCTGAAATTAGTATCACATAAATGTGATTCATTTTCAGGCCCCCGGCGCCTTTGCAAAGAGGAGTTGGAAACGTAAAAATGAATCATGCGGAAGCATGATGCTTATTAACCCATTTTGCAGGGGGATTTTAATAACTGATGTTACGCAGTGAATTAATAATGTCATAAAAATAAGACTATCATGCCGCTGATAGCATTTGCATGGAACAGGGATGTTGTCATTCCCACATGTTTTAAGTGGGAATCCAGTGCCAGGTTCATTCAAATTTCTGGATTCCCGATAGGATCATTCGGGAATGACATCCTTTTTCCATTTTTGCGTAATATCAGTTAATAATTAAATTAAACGCTGAACAGTTACTCTCCGTCAATCGTAAACGGCGGCGAGGTGTCGAACTCATGAGAAAATAAATTTACCGGATCATGAGCATTTTTTTAACTATTGTTTTTATAACAGTCCCGGAATTTGATTTTGCTATGAATCGCGCAAAGTACACGCCGCTTGCAACAGGTTTTCCGCTGTCATTCTTTCCCGACCAGATTGTCGAGTATAATCCCATCTCTTTGTTTTGTTCAGGCACAAGTGTGCAAACTCTACGCCCCAATATATCAAATACTTCAATCTTTGCACTTCCCTCTGATGGAAGAGCATATAAAAGAGTAGTTGAAGGGTTAAACGGATTCGGATAATTTTGGTAGAGGGCAAAATCTTTCGGTATATCCGGTATTCCCGGAATATTAACAATAATATTGCCTGCCAGCGCTATTTGCACTGTATCCATAGAATCAATAGCATTACTGATAAACTTGACCGATGCATTCAGATAGCCCAAAGATTCTGCTGTAATCCGCAGCTCCTGTATAACAGACTGCTGCGGCATAATTTGATTTGTTTGCGAAAAAACGCTGACACCGCCGCTCTGTTCTATATTTGATATCGTTATCGTGTCGAGTCCCGGATTAGATAAAATAACAACGGTATCCTTTTTTGTTCCGAAAGGAATAGTCCCCAGCGAAATGTTTTGCGGTGTGACATTAAGCTGTTTACGCTGAACAACGGATAATGTATACGATTGTGTATCCGCATTTGCATGCTGGTCTTGAACCGCGATCTGAACGGGATATGAACCGATTTGAGACGGCGTGTTTCCCATCAGTAAACCGTTTTGGTCTATAGACAGCCACGCAGGAGCAGTTAAAAGTGTATATGTCAGCATATCCTGTGCATTTTGTGCGGCAACGGCCGTTTTATATTTATATTGACCGTTTAGACGCGCCATAGTGTCCGGTGTAGACATTATTTTAACAGCTTGATAGACTTTTTTATACAACTCAAAACCGCTTACCCGTACCGTGTCGCTTTTATATGTGGAACATGAAAGATAGATATCGCAATAAGAAGCATCGTCGGGAACTACAAGCTCCTTTATAGAATTGATGGAATTTGCACAACTATATCGCTTCCAATCTGCCTGTACAGGGAAACTCAATATGATTGTTTTACCGTCATTGAACACGAATTTGACATCGACAACATCTCCGCTGCCGCCTTTCGTGCTGATATAAAAATCATTTTCTCCTTTTTCTAAACCGGCAAGTGAAGTGATTCTAAAGATGGCGCCTGCTTTTTGAATTGAATAACTCCTATTGCCGCTTTCCGGAACTCCGCTCGTTGTATCGAGTGTACCATTGTCCGATGTATACCCGTCCGGAATCCCGTTTCCATCAAGATCGACATCCAAAGATGGAAAAATATTCGTATAAGGATTTTGCGTAATATCATAAAGCATCGAAGTCATTTTTGCCTTTGTCGTTACCAAAATATTCTTTGCTTTGCACCACGACAAAAGACTATCCATACGAGCAAGATAGCTGTCCCACCCGCCAAGTAATTCGGAAAAATGACTATGGCCGATTGAAAAATAATGCTTTGCAATTCTATCGGCAATGACTCCCTTCACTTGAGCAAATGAATTTACATCTTCATAGAAATCTCCCCACATCGTAGCATACTGTCTGTCTCCATTAGGATTGTATTCATTGTAACATTTTAATGCGGCATTCGGATAAACCCCAGCACTCGTATAGGAGTTGTCAATCCCAAATGCAATTTTGGCATCTTGCGGACTCAATTGAGGGAATGCCCCGCCCGGCTGAATCCATGTATACGGTCTGGATATAGCAAGCTGAGAAAAATAATCCAATGAACACTTGGCGAGTAAACTCAATCCATTGATGTTCATGCGAATGTCATACGCACCGATCATTTTTATTGGAATGTTTTGCGCAGTGGGAAGCGATATCGCTTCATTCCAAAATGTTCTTAAATAAATCGTATCGGGATTATTTTTGTTTATATTAGAGAACCCGGAAAATGAAACTAATTTATGGAGAGAAGGTAAATAAATGGCGCCAATATTAGATGTCGAAAAGTTAGTGAATTGCCCGTTCTGTTGACTTATAAGCATATTATTATTCACTAAATTTGCAAATCCATCCCCGCTAATGATTGTCGTCGTATCAAATGAATCGCACACGAGAGCAACAGTATCGCCAAAAATATGATCGACACCCGGTAATCCTTTATACACTTCAGGGTTGCTCGGTGTAAAATAGCTCGTAATATGATTTGGTGTATGATCTGCTAATTCATTGCCTGCTGCTTGTAAGTCCTTTATCAAACTGATATAATCAGCATTATGAGCCACTAATGCAATATTTAGACAAAAAGTGAAATTATAATTATATCTTGCGAAGACGGCTGCATATTGCTGCCAATTGGTAATTTCCTGATCATCATCAATGCGAAAACATATTCCTCCTTGCTTATTCGCCGATATTGCCTGAGAAAAGGCACATTGAAAGAGCAGCAACAAAAATAAATACGATGTTTTATAGATGCGCATGATATCCAATGTAAGGTAAATTTAATTCAAAGATTGCCGTTTTTAGCTTCTTTCAATCTTTATGGGTTCGATTCTTTCTTTTAATTTTTCTTCTTTTCCAGATAATTCCACTGCTTTCTTCGCATTAGAATTACTGATTGTTTCTAAGAATTCCGATGAAAATTGTGATTTTAACAATTTGATATTTGGCATAATGCAATGTCCGCCGATATATCCCGGTTGAAACATGACCGGAGGTAAATAGGAAATCTCTTCAAAAAATGGAGTTATCTCGGAATATTCACCGCCGACCTGCTTCGCAAAGCGATCCATTTCCTGAGCCCAGGAGACGAGCAAGCCAAAATACGTCGTTTCCAGAAGTTTTGACAATTCCAGCGTACGTGGATTTGATATAATTTTTGTCTTCATGCCAATTTTCTTGAAATGCTCATCTACTGTTTGTACGGCCTTTTGATTTGTCCCTGCAATAAATTTTGTGTAATTCAATAACTCCGATTCCATCCGCGTATGTTTGCCCCGCACCGGGCTGTATACCACAGAAATTGATGAAGCCATCTCTATCGCTTCCGTCGTTCCGGGTGTCACGGTACTATTAACAACAATAATCTTTGGTTTGTAGTTCTTTGCATAAGCCGCAACAGTTGCGACAAAACCCTGCTCTAATTGAAAGGGAATGCAAATATGCATGATTCCTATCGGGTCGACTATTTTAACGGGCTGAATATCGACGCCTATCGCTTTTCCATTATCGGTCTTCGTGATTAAATTAAACAAGGGTCTTCCGATTTCACCGAGCCCTATGAGAATGGTAGTTGATTTTGAGTCAATCATTATAACCTTCCTTTGTTCAGTCAATTATCCACAACTTTGAAAAGTGATTCTTTTATCTTTTGCCATGAAAGCTCGCGAATGCAGTCTTGCGCCTTCCCGGCCATCTGAAAACAATATTCCGGGTTTTGAGAAAGCATGAGCATTACATTTTTTAGATTATCCACATTGCCCGGCTCATAGAATGCAATACTTCCTTCTGAAAAATAATGGCTAATTGTTTTCAACCGCGGCGCTGCCACCGGTATACCCATGTAAACATATTCAAGCAATTTTACCGGCAGCATATATTCCGTTGCTTGATCCTTCCGGTTCGGAATAATACCGATTGTAGAACCATTCACTAACCGGGGTATTTCTTCCACTCTAAAAAATTTCCTGCTGAAAAAAACAGAGTCCTTAATGTTTAATATGCGAATTTTTTCTTCTATTTCATCTGCACTATCGCCGTCTCCATAGATATTAAATCGTGCGTTTGGGATCACTTGAAGGATATTATGGAACGCATCTAAAGCTAAATCCAGGCCAAGACGATGTGCAACCGTCCCGTGATATATGAATTTAGGATTTCTGCTGTCTATCTTATTCACACGGCTGATTTCACCGAAAACATGAGGATCCGGCACATTCAGTAAAACCGTCAAATTTTTCAGGGAGGGATGCCTCTCAAGTAATACTTGTTTGTGGAGGTCATGCACACAGATCACTTGATTTGCAAATAAAACACTCGCTTTCTCCTGCAGTTTTATCAATTTAATCAAGATGTGCGATTCTTTTATTCCGAACTTGGACATGTAGAGTTCAGGCATCATATCGTGCACGTCAAGAATCACTTTTGCTCCCAGAAGCTTGGGAATGACAGCAACGAATACCAATACATCCGGCATCGTATGGATATGTATCACATCATATCGTCTCACGAAATGACGGGCAGCGACCTTAGCAGATGCTTTCATGAAAAACATAAAATATGATAAAATATACTTCAGCCCTCCGGCGCCTCTATATCTTTTCATCGATAACCGGATAACGCGCACATTATTGACAACTTCTTCGGATGGATGGTCCTTTTCGGCAAGAGCAATAAAATCCACTTCATCACCTCGTGCCGCCAGCGTCTCAGCTTCACGGCGGGGACGTGCATCTGTGAGATAGTTTGTGTACGCAACCATTAAAACGCGTTTCAAAAAAGTAACGTCCTTTCGATGAAAAGAAAATACCGCCAGGATCCAGGCCGGTCATTTAAGGCAGCAACATCTTCATGACTTGTTGTTTCTTATAATCGCGTTGCAGCAGGTCCAACGCCGCGGTTACTTCCTTAACCGTAAAGCCGTAATAATCAAAATGAGGCGTCTCCTTTGTATGGCGTTTATATGCCAGCATCGGTTTACCATCATGCGACCTATCCCAGTTCCCGGTATCCGCTAAATATTCGATTAATCCATTGATCCCGCGATTGACGACGTTCGTCCAATAATCAACATCCTGTTTCGATCCATAATCTATGGATAGTCTTTCCATTGCAACCGCAATCCGCAACGCCGAAGCGTGCGTATTTACAATAAATGGACGGTATCCCTGTTTTTTCCATAGATTTGTATACTCAAACCAATAGGATGTATCCGAGAGGGCCAGAGTCCATGAAAGGTTATCCGCAGGGTCATAGAGACGTTTCAGACGCTGTAATAGTGCAAGATCCGTACGCCGATCCGCATCGGAAATATTCGGCATCAATGTCATTGCATAGGCAATATTTTCTGCCCCTGATTGTGCGAATAAGAAATCCGTATAGATACGGCTCTTATCGGAAGTCTGATCAATCAGGTAAGCCGGCAGCACTTTGTATGGAGCCAATCCATATTCTCCACTTCTCAACAAAAAATTCAAATATTGGCGGGTTTGTTCATCTTTCCATATTTGGGCATTTGATAATTTGTACTCCGCACGTAATTGCTTCATGCGATCTGAATCGCGTGTAGGAAACCAGGAAAATCCGCCCTGAGGTATGGATGGAAACCCATTTTTTACATTGATATCGCTAACGGAGAAACCCTCAAAAGGATAATACCGGCAGAACGAAAATGCCCATACACTTCCATCGTAGATGCTATCAAGAACTCGAAGGCCGTCATCCACAAGCCCGTGAAAAGGGATAATAAAGAAATAATCGTCGATCGTTTGTCCCTGATTGGCTCCAAGTGAATCTACCGACCAGGTTACCTGGAATTGATTTTGATAAGAATCGATGCTTATGACCGGCTCCAGCTTTCTGGTAATTTCATAATATTCCGTCGACCAGCTTCGGACCTCAACAGAGGACTGTATTGGAGCAATAATAACTCCTTCCCTTTTATCCGTATTATATCCGATTATTATTTGATTTGGGTTTTTTCCCGGCCGGAAGGATTTTATCAATGCCGCCGAATATTCCTGTTTCTGTTTTTTCGAAACGACAATTATTTTGTCGATATCCGAAAGGAAAAAGTCATACGAGACCGCAGTAAGGTTCGGCTCAGATCCGGCAATAAGTCTCGGATATATTGCGGCAATATTGGATGAAGAAAATATTTCCGAATAACAATCAAGTTTTGGCGGCACAGGAAGATTGGAAAAAGACAACAGGCTTCTTCTCCGCTTGAAGTATCCTTTGTAAACATCGTATCCTGATTTTTCGATCTTCGCTTGATCCGTCGAGAATGCAGAATTAACAGAAGAAATCCGCATACGGAATCCGCTAAAGATCGATTTATCGGATAATCGAGGCTTGATTGACTTCGGCAATCCCATCGATGAGAATTCGCAGGCTATCGAATCCACCTCTATTTGCAAAACTTCAGAATTGCTCAGCGGGATCTCCGGCCATAATCTGGGGGCATGCGGATATCCCGTGTTGAGCGAACTTGATTGTGCATGAATATCGTTTCCAGGTACGGATAGAAGAAGAACAATCGAAACTCCTATCGATACAAATCTTCTCTTGTTTTTCATTTTCGCCCTTCCTATATTTTAATCGACATTAAAAGTTCATTCCAATACCCTATTATAAATTGAAAGGATCTTATGAGCAACGGCCATTAATTCCAATCCCTGCACTCTGATTCTGCCGTCTTTCGATCTTCGTTGATTTTTAAATACCGTTTCAACTGCTTCAGCGATTTCAACGGGATCATGCGCAACGACGAAGCAATTATCGGCATCCTGAATAATTTCCTGAACATCGCCTACATTGACCGATACGATAGGAAGATTACAGGCAAGCGCCTCTTTAATGACCTGCGGAGAACCTTCCCGAAAGGACGTCAACAGGAGAACATCCGCTTCATTCATAAGTATATTTATTTCTTCCCGGCTGTACCCCTTCATCAATTCCAGAATTTCATGGCTCTCTTTCACCAGACTGAGTGCTTCTTTTGCCAGACTAAAATTCTTTACTTTATTAGAAAACGCTCCTGCAAAAAGAACCTTTTTAATTTTATTATTTTTTTCACCCGATGGCATCGGATAAAAGGTTTTAAGATCCACGCCATAAGGAATAATACTTTCCTTTTTCAGAAAAAACATACTCTTCCGTAATTTCTTTGAAACAAAAATATTATAATCCGCACGTAAAGCTCCGATAAAGGAAAACAAAAAATGAAGTCTGTTCCCGATATCGCTGCCCACATACGTAACAACAACTGGAGCATGCCATTGAAGTCCGGCAAACAAGCCCACCACGCCGTAGTGTGCATGTATTAAATCGTAATTGCCATACTGAACATGCTTCCTGTATCGAATCCAATTTCCTAAATATCCGAAAACCCCTTTTCCTTTAATTAAAAAATAATTCAATTCATGTCCCAAAGCCCGGATTATTTCTGTCTGTTCCTGGACAAATGGACTGAATATTTTATTATTACCGCTGGCAACAATAAGTATTTTCACCGTAGCGTTACTTCCCCTCATCAAGACATTTACGAATTCCTTCGGAAAATGAATGGACAGGCGTCCAGTTCATTTTTAACCTGATCAATTCTATATTAGCCCGGGTATCCTCTATTTCGTCCCGTCTTATCTCTTTTCTAAAAGAAATTTCCGCTTCAGGGAATCCTATTTCCTTTACCATTCCTGCGACTTCTTCGACAGAATAACTTGTGCCGGAAGCAACATTAAAATATTCCGTTACATCGGACGAATATGCAGCAGCCTTTAGATATGCATCCACTGCATCGTCGATAAAGACAAAGTCTCTTTTAGGGCTCGGGTCTTTTAAGACTATCTTTCCTGTTTTTGCCTGCTTGATAATCGAAGGGATAAGAAAATTCTCATTTTGCCCCGGTCCATAAATATTAAACGGACGTAATACAACAACAGGGACTTGAAAATCGATATGAAAGCGATCGCATAATTGTTCGGAAATAATTTTACTTTGCGCGTACGGATTATGTGCTCTTATCGGATGCCGTTCATCGATGGGAAGGTATTCCGGTTTTCCATAGACATACGAACTTGCGAGAATCATTTTTGCATTATTGAGCCGGCACAGTTCCAGGGCATTGAGAGTGCCGATGAAATTGTCATAATAAAAATCCCGCGGAATACGATATGATTCCGGCACGAATGTGCGTGCCGCCAAATGGATCAATACCTGGAAATCCTTAAGGTCGCTCAGACTTTTCCATAGAGTAATATCGCAGCCGGTCGCAATATCTATTTCAATAACCTGATGTCCCTGCTGTTTTAACTTTGCAACGAGTTTTTTTCCTACAAATCCGGAGCTTCCAGTCACAGCAATGTTCATATATTTAAAATACTCCCGATTTCATTGCAGGCTTTTTCATAATCATCCGGGCGGCCTATATCCAGCCAGTATCCGGGATGGATATATCCCGAGACATTTTTATTTTCCAGACGCAATTTTTCAATAAGTTCCGGCATGGTAATCGCCCCTTTTTTAGGCAAAGAGCGCAGCGCCTCCGGTTCCAGCAGATAAATTCCGGTACTTACATAATATTCAATTTTCGGCTTTTCCTGCCAGCAATCGTATGCGCCGTCCTTTTTTAGCCGGACAACGCCGTAATCAATATCGACAATCCTGCGTGAAAGCGCGATTGTGGCAATATCCCGTTTCTTTCTATGATGCTCCTTGAACTTTTTAAAATCCAGATCGGAAATGACGTCTCCATTGATGACCAAAAAAGTATCCTTAAACTTCTCATGAACCAAACGCAATGGACCTGCCGTTCCCAGCGGTTCTTCCTCTTTTGAATAGGTTAGATGGATTCCCAATTTTGATCCGTCTTGAAAATAGGCACGAATAAGTTCTTCCAGATGTCCTGTTGAAAGAATGGCCTCTGTAAATCCATGCTTCTTCAATTGTTTCAATAATATTTCAAGAATCGGTTTATCGCCGACCGGCATCAGAGGTTTCGGAAAATTTGTGGTATAAGGAAACAATCGTTTGCCTTTACCGCCTGCAAGAATGAATGCTTTCATAATTTCAAATATTATAAATTTCCGGTTTGTATATATCGAGATTGTTTTTTATGAACTCAATTGTTTCTTCCAATCCTTTTTTTAATGTATAAGAAGGACGCCAGGAAGTCGCTGCAATAAGTTTTTTGTTATCGCATCGCAATCGTTCCACTTCGCTTTCTTTCGGCCGTACACGCTGTACATCTTCCTTGATGGTAATGGAGGAATTTAATAATTCAGCAATCAATCGCGCCAACTCCCCTACTGAAACTTCATCATCCATCCCAATGTTCGTTGATTCGCCGAAAAGATCTTTGGACTTTGCAATTTCAATAAATCCATCGACTGTATCTTTAACGAAGGTCAGATCGCGTGTAGGATGCAAATTGCCAAGGATAAGAACATTTTTCCCGCTGAGTATTTGCGATATGATTGTCGGAATAACGGCGCGAGCCGATTGACGCGGGCCATATGTGTTGAAAGGACGGACAATTTTAACAGGCAGCCCGAAAGATTTATAATAACTGACGCCTAATTGATCTGCAGCAATCTTCGTAGCCGAGTATGGAGACTGTCCGACGGAAGGGTGCTTTTCATCGATCGGAACATATTGAGCGGTCCCGTAAGTCTCACTCGTTGATGTCAGTAGAACCTGTTCAACATTCAATTCTTTAGAAGCCTGAAGGATATTATTTGTTCCCTCAACGTTTGTTTTAATATAGGCTTGCGGCGAAACATACGAATAAGGAATCCCGATCAATGCGGCAAGATGAAAAACAACCGAGCATCCCTTTACCGATTGATACACGGAATCATAGTCTCTGATATCCCCCGCAACAACCTCTATTTCCTTTTTATACGGGGACTGTTCAAGCCATCCCCAATTATTTTTTGAATTGTAATGAACGAATGCTTTTACATGCCTGCTCAGAGGCATAAGGCATTCAACAAGGTGGCTTCCGATAAATCCGCCGCCGCCCGTTACTAATATATTCTCGAATGTTTTCATATTATTTTTTATCGTTATGAATTAATTCCGCATATAATGCTGCGCATTTTTCAATTGAAAAATGCTCTCTGACATAGTTTGAAATATTCTCAGAAGAAAACGAATTTCTCGTTTGAAGGACTTTATACCATCCTTTTGCAAGCTCGGCCGGGTTATGAGGAGCAACAGTAAATCCATTCATTCCTTCAACAATCATTTCCGCTGCTCCGCCGACTTTGGTAATGACACATGGCAATCCGTAAGCCATCGCCTCGAGAGCTGCAATTGAGAATGTCTCAACCGCAACCGAAGACAACGTGAACAATGATGCAATAGCCAGAAAATCC
>Ga0224523_1000305_pt1 | contig 29000 bp, 33 predicted proteins | sample CFST50metaG_FD_182732 | JGI IMG/M metagenome (GOLD analysis project Ga0224523, IMG submission 182732) | Peat soil microbial communities from Stordalen Mire, Sweden - C.F.S.T50 | ecosystem: Environmental > Terrestrial > Soil > Wetlands > Peat | place: Sweden: Norrbotten County, Stordalen Mire...
TGTTTACCGTTAATTACAAGTTTCAGTCTTTGGGGACAGTTGATTTTATTGATGTCGGTGGACTGGTAAGCGGACCAGGAATCTATTTTGGCTTGTTGGGGTTGATCGGAATTGGAATTATTATTTCCACCAGGAATATTTGAAGGCGAACTTGTCCACTGGGCGAAAAGCGTGGTATCACCATTAAAGTCATAAGTGGCGCTATCAACATAAGAAGTTCCCGAGCCATCAGCGGCATCATTCCAACCATTGAAAGTGTAATTGGTTCTCGTGAATGTATTTGTTGTCAAATCAGTTGGCGCATCGGCAGTTTGATCACTCATTGAACCCGAACCGCCATTGGCATCAAAATGGACGGTGTGAGTTGGGCCAGTAGTTGTTGTCCACTGGGCATAAAGCGTGGTATCACCACTAAAATCGTAGGCGGCGCCATCGGCATAACTAGTGCCGGAATTATCAGCTGCAGTATTCCAACCATTGAAAGTATAGCCGGTTCTTGCGAACGCATTGGCAGTTAAGGTCGTTGACGAACTGGCGGTCTGGGGATTCATCGATCCTGTACCGCCGTTGGCATCAAAATGCACAGTGTGAGTTGTTGGAGGAATAGCTTCAAACTCTACGGTTACGTTTAAATCTCCGTCAATGCCCCAAACTGTCAGGGGGTTATCCTTGTCACTTTCTCCTAAGCTACTTCCGTTTATTTTCCATTCCTTTATTTGATAGCCATCAGCTGGCGCGGCCGTAAAATATACGTCCTTGCCATCTGCGACTTGGGCGCCGGTATCAATAGCATCACCATCAACTGTTGTTCCTAGTGTTCCATTGCTTCCGGTTACACCAAAAGTTACAGTATGAGTGGCGATAGTAGCAAAACTCAAAGACGCCGCTGGCCAGCTGTCGCCAGTCGAGTTGGTGGCTTTGGCGGAAAAGTAGTAGGTGGTGCTGGGACTTAAGCTAAGGAGATTTTTTTCAAACGCGGTTGCTCCCTGAGTGCCGAGATTAGAACTGTGGTCCCAATTACTAGGTGTTGTTCCTCCGTCCGTTGTTCCCCAATACATAGTAACATCGGGATTATCTCCGCCGGTATTAGTGACGTTTCCGTTGATGGTGGCTGTTGTAGTTGTTTCATTGGTAGCAGCGGAAAGAGTGACCGTGGGAGCAGTGATCATAGTATATCCCAGAACAAATTTCTGATAGGCGAAACCGGTAAAATCGCCGATGGAAATGGGAGTGGCGCCGACGTTTATTGTTGCCACTACCGTGTTGGTTGAAGGGTCAATCTTGTAAACTTGATTACTGCCTAAACTTGTCACCCAGACAAACCCGGAAGCGTCAGCAGCGATACCATCAGGGTAACCGTCAACATTTATTGTCACTAACACTGTGTTGGTTGAAGGGTCAATCTTGGATACAGATTCATCAACATTGTTTGTCACCCAGACAAACCCGGAAGCGTCAACGGCCATGCCAAAAGGCATAGCACCAACACCGACTGTGGCTGTTAACCTGTTGGTCGAAGGGTCAATTTTGGAAACTTTATTGTTACTATAGTCTGCCACCCAGACAAACCCGGAAGCGTCAACGGCGATACCGCGAGGATTATTATTACTGCCGACATTTATGTCGACGTTTATTGTTGCCACTACCGTGTTGGTTGAAGCATTGATCTTGGAAACTGTACTGTCATTCTTATTTACCACCCAGACAAACCCGGAAGCGTCAGCGGCCACGCCAAAAGGCAAATTACCAACACCCACTGTTGCTGTTACCGTATTAGTCGAAGGATCAATTTTGGAAACGGTGTTGCTGCCGTTGTTTGTCACCCAGACAAATCCCGATCGATCGACAGCCACACCATAAGGAGAACCGCCGACATTTATGGTTGCTGTCACTGTGTTGGTTGAAGTATCTATTTTGGAAACCGTATTGGCACTTAGATTGGTCACCCAGACAAATCCTGACATATCAACAGCCACGCCGTAAGGACTAGTGACAGAGGCTGACGCTGTCGTTGTGTTGGTCGACGTATTTATTTTGGAAACACTATTGCTGCCGAGATTGCTGACCCAGGCGAACGGGGTGGAAACTGACGCCGCCGAAGCGCGGGAATATCCAAAAGCCAAAAAAAAGACCGAATAAATTCCGAGAAATAAAAATAATCTGAATGATTTTGTTCTTCTCAATTTTTTATTTTAATCCAATCAATTTACAGTTTAATTATAACAAAAAAACAGACTATTAGAAATCTGTTTTTTTCAGAGCTCGCTTGGCAGTCCAGGTTTCGAACTTTTGAGTGGATGGGGGAGTTGACTGATCCAGTTACGATTATCAAGCAAACAGGGCAATTATTAGCCTTGGTTTACAGCGGCGAATTTAGTTTATAAATCTCATACATTAGCAATCACAGCCCTGCAAGTGCTTTCTCTTATTGGCTCTAAAATTCTATTCCACAAATCAGAATTAATAAATTTATCGGCATTCTCCCTTGCTTCTCTGTTTACCCTATTATCGCCGAACTCATCACCCAAAACACGCCTGAATTCATCTTCCGATTTATCTAAAAACCAAATTATTTTAATACCGTTGGCAAAAGCATCCTCTTCTAATTTGCGTTTTTCTTCTTTCCACGTTTGGCTAAAATCGTTTTTCAGATCATCCAAATCTATAAAGCACAAAACAACATCCTCTGCTCCCGTTTTTTCATTTTTACAAGCCCTTATTATATCCGAAGCGGAACATTCATGGGCATTTCCATAAGTAAAACTCCAATTTTGAGTATGATACTTAAACTTATCTAACCCAGTAAGTGCATAAATAAAATCCTTGTCCCTTTTACCTTCTCCAAACATTAGGCACGTAAACTTCTTTTTTATCATCGTTTTAGACTTTTATATTTGGAAACGATCCATATGCACCTGACATATATTTTGCAAGGAAGTTTTCATCTGGCCTAACATCCTCAACTTTGTCGAGCCTGTATTCAATGCTACCACCATTACTATCCTTTGATGTTAAGAAAATTTGCTGCATATCAAATTTCTTCATGAATTCAAGAGCATGAGAAGAAAATATCAATTGAGCCTTACCTTTTTCATTTTCATCTATAAAAAAGTCAACGATTTTTTTTACCGCTTCGGGATGAAGGCCTGTTTCAATCTCATCAAGAATAACAACGCCATTATTTTTCAAGGCATTGAATATGGGTGCTAGTATAAACAACAGTGTCCTCGTGCCCCTAGATTCATACTCAAGGGGCAAGTTATGAAGCTTATTTTTACCTGTTTTGTGAATTCCAAAAATCGAAACAAAATTCTCAAAGTTGGATTTAGTTTCTTTTTTAATAGCAATGCCTTCTAGACCAATGTCGAATCTCCTTATAAATTCCTCCGCCTTTGACTTTAATGCTTCATCATTTATGTAAGCCTCAATACTCTTGATGTTGTGCAACGGTGTGTTAATTGCGCCAAGCTCGTTGATATTTGTATAGATTTTAGAGAAGAAATTGAACATTCTATTTATGATTTCTATGTTGTGAGATGCCTTCAAAAAAGCTATTAAAGATACATCACCTCTTATAACATTCAGATAATTTTTAGGAAAATCTTTAAAATATTCTTCATGTAGAAAATTGATTTCATTTTTACTTCTAGAAAAAATCTCCTCCGCTCGCGAATACTCAATGTTTTTCTTTTCGGTCAGTTTCTCTTCCATTATTAAGTTATCTTTTATTGCAACGTTGTAGTAGTAAAGATCGCCGTCTATTTCAAATTCGATATTAAATTTTGACTCGTCCTTATTATTAAAGAAAGTTTTGAATGCCACATCCGGATTAGGGCCTCTTTTTTCTTCACAAACAAAATAATTAAAAAAACTAAAAAGCCGCATGATGTTTGTCTTGCCTGATGCGTTGCCACCAATAAAACCAGCTACTTTTGTAATTTGTTGGCCATCCTTTGTTTGAGACCTAAAATAGGAGTAGGCCTTCTTTTTGCTAGTTAAGAAGCTAATTTCCTGGTCTTCTTTAAAGGAGTAGAAATTACTAAATTTTACACTTCTGATCATAATCGTAATTTATCTTATTTACTCTAAACAAAGAATAGCATAGAATAATATATTTAGCAAGTTAATACAATATTTTGTAGTAAAACTATATTTAGTACACTAGCACCCAAAATATCTTTCATTAACTGTATATTTGAATGTTTAACTTAAACAAACCCGTTTGTTAAGGGGAGTTCTATTGTCAGGCAGGCAAGGCAACTATTAGCGTTAGTACAAAAGAAGAAAAGAAAATGAGTCGCACAACACGACATTTTGCGGACACGCTCTTTTTTCTTGCAAAAATTTCGTTCCTCAATTTTTGACAAAAAAGGAGTGTCGCAAGAATGCGAAGTTGTGCGAGGGGAGGAAAAACAAGTCCTTATGAAATATAAAAGAGTTTTTCTGAACCCCTTGCTCTTTTTACTTCCAGCGCGCAATAACGCCGTCTTGCTTTGCAAAATCTGTATTAAGAAACTTTTTATCAGGCATAACTCCCACCCTCCACAAATCCAACCTATCGGCATCCCAACAGGTCTGGATAGTTATATCGTTGCTTTCAACTATGCCGTCGGCGTGATATTGGCAGGCAAACACCAATTTATCGAGCTGTTCTGTTGACAGGGACAAGATATTTTTTGCAAATAGCTCTTTAACAAAAACACCGGCATTCCTGCCGTGTTCCGGATCATAAGCATCGTTCTCTTTTTTGGCGTCGTGGAGATAAGCAAAGAGATTAACAACTTTGATATCGGCTTTTGTTTCTTCGGCCAAATAATTGCCAATTTCCAGAACCTTTCGCCAATGACTTATACCGAGATCTCCGTCAATGTCTAATTTGAATTGACCGGATATCAAATTCACAAGCTCGGCGTTATCTTTTTCAAAATCAATTTTTCCCAGAAGAATATCATTCATTTTTTCCGCTGTTCCTTATTTTTGCAATGTATTTATGGGTATTGGAAAGCTGGCCAGAAAAGAACCCCCAAAGACAAGACCCAGATCCAGCCCGTTTTTTCGTTTTTCTCCAAAAATTTATAAAGAGAGACGAGCAGTAGAAGGACAAAAAACGGAATGAGATTGGTGTTCCAGGCAAAACGGGAATATTCGATGAAATAGGCTGAAACAGCGTATAGCCCGGTGAGGCCCAGGGATATATTTTTGCTAAAAGAGATCCTTGAGAACAGATAGAAAAGCGGGATGGACAGGATAGCGAAGAACAGATCAGGATAAGCGAGTTTGTCCGGAGAAGAACCGAAAATTTTGGCACTTATGATCTGGAAATAATAATAGATCGGGCCCAAATGGAAAGAATCTTCTTCGCTGTGATTGCTGTTTCCCGAATAGCTCATAAAGGGTCCCGCGAGAGGCAGCGCCGATTTTCCGGTTATGACATCGTTGGTTACATAAGCATCCCTGGCCTGGTCATCTCCAAACAATAGCCAGTCGTGAAAATGGTAGGTCCGCAAAAAAATTACCAAAAATATTAAAAGCGCCAACACCCACGTTTGCCACTTAGTAATGCCGGTTGAAAGAAAAAATTTTTTCATCGTGATGGAGACGGTCTTTGGTTCGGATTTAAGTTCATTTTAAATCTATCATTTTTTCCGAAAAAATCAACTGAGCCTTATCGTCACCAATGACGCTCTAGTCTGAAATAAGCGGCCAGTGATATCCCATTGGCGGCCATTAAAAAAATAACGATGGCGGAAATTATCCAAATATAATTTTTTGGGTATCTTTTGGTTAGATAATCAAAAATGAACGACAGGAAGATGAAAGGCATAAAAATTATGGGCAAAAAATATCTCATCCTTGAGCCGGGGGCGATCGGGAACATGATCAAGAAATACAGTGCCCCATAAAGGAGGATCAGTCCTAAGAAATATTTCCTTTTTTTGTCAGTCTCGCCTCTGAGATAAAAGACCAGGAAGCTTATCCCCAGAATGGAAAATAGGAGGCTGATGGTTTCTCCCACTAGTACCAAAGGGGTCTGGTCAAGATTAATAGGCGTGGCATAAGACGAATCCGGCAAATTGTCTTCGTACAAGAAATCGCACATCTTTTTATTGCCTAAAGAAGAAATGATGTGCGTATTGGCCTGGGCGTTGCAAGCCACGTCCAGAGCCAGTCTTTTTTGCCAACTGCTTTCGGGCAGATCGCCTTTGGAAACAAAGCCTCTCACAAAATCCTTGCTATTGGCAAATCCTGTGCGTTCCTCGCTTATTATCTGTCCGGCATTTAAAACCAAGGCGATGGCCAACACGGCCAATAATTTTTTCCAGATATTTTTTTTCTCTATCAAAAAAAGAAGGATGGCGCTGATGATGATGACCAGAGGCAAAAGCAAAAGTATTATCGCGTGCAGCTGCACCCCGACTCCCAAAGAAAGACCCGCGAGAGCTGTCCATTTCCAGCCGGACGATCCGTCTTCGGAGAGGAGCCGCCAAAAAGATACCAGAAAGAGCAAGACGAAAAAAGGGATGAGATTCACGTTCCAGGCAAAGCGCGAATATTCGATATCAAGATAGGAGATCGCGTAGAGGCCCATCGACAGGAGGGCTGCCTTTTGGCTGAAATAGCTCCTGAGAAAATAATATAAAAGAGGGATAGACAGGATGGAAAAAAACACGTCCGGATAGGCTTGCTGGGTCGGACCGACGCCGAAAATATAGGCGGAGATGATCTGGAAATAATAATAGATCGGTCCCAGATGGAAACCTTGGCCATCAGTCATATCCGGTCCCAAAAGCGGCCAGGAAGCGTGATTTTCCACCACGTTTTCCACGACGCGCAGATCGCGGCGCTGGTCGGCGACGAAAGTGATGAACCTCTCAAAACGATAAGTACGCAAAAAAATACCGACCAAAAGTATCAGCAGAAAGATCAAAGCTATCTTATTTTTCCTTATAAAATTCCAAATGATGCCCATGCTTGGTCGGTCTTACTCTTGTACTACGCATCAGCGTATCAGAAATTGGGAATACTTCAAAATGAAGCGGTTCCGCTGTCCTGGCTGATACGAAAAATAAAGGCTGGGAATAAAAATAAGGCTAGCTCGAGCCTTATTTTTTTGCCATATCCACCTTATTTTACAACTTGAAATGTCTTAAAAATAGCCGGGGCTTCGGCACATCTCGCGTTCTGGAAGGCATCAAGCTTGTCATTGGTTCCGGTTGTCGGGACTCCTTTGCAGCAATCACTGGCCACGATGACGGAATTAGTTGTTTCCCCGATAGCGCATTCTTCATTATATAAGTCAAGATTATTCTTCTTGCTTATCGGAGCTTCATAAAGTGAAAAAATGCAGTGTTTGCTGTGCTCATTAAAAATGAAGCATATATTGGTGCTATTATCTATGACCGATTGGTCGTTTGCCTGATAGCCCTTCCAGGCGTCAGGTAGAGTTATTTGATATCCCGCAGTCTTATCTGTATAAGTTTTCCAACTGGTATTGTCATTGGATTGCGATGTTGATGGCGTTGGCGTTACGGGCTGTTGATTGTCGGCTGGTTGTATCGGCGGTTGCGCTACGGGAGCCGGAGCTGTCAGCTGATCTTGGTTTGCTTGTTGCTGGCCGCATCCCGCTAAAAAAATAATTCCCAATGACAGGGCGCCCAGCGTCACTATTTTTTTCATTCCAATTTTCTAAAATATTATGCTTTTAGTATACCATAGGTCGCAGTGGTAAAGTTTTAATTTTTGTCTGCGTCTAAAGGTAGCCCAGAGTCGTACTATATTAACAGAGGATAGAAATATAGACAATCAGTGGCAATGATAAGTTTATTTCAATAATCATAAAAAAGAAAGGGGGTGAAAACATCAATGAATAAAACTAAGTTAATTTTAGCTACTTTGGTCCTCACCGTTGTTTCGGTCGTTGCTGTGTTCGGAATAGGCAAGGTTTTTGCTGATACTAATTCCAAATCGACGCTGGTCCAGATGATCGCTCAAAAATTTAATTTGAACCAAAGCGATGTCCAATCGGTCTTTGACCAATATCGCCAGGATCGCCGGAGCCAGATGGAAGCGCAGTTTAAGACCAGGCTCGACCAGGATGTTGCCAGCGGGAAAATTACAGCCGATCAGGAAACGCTTATCTTAAATAAGCGCAAAGAACTGGCAGACAACCGGGCTTCCCAGATGGCCAATTTCAAAAATATGACGCAAGCCGAAAGACAAGCAGCCTGGCAAAAAGACAGGCAGGATCTGACAGATTGGGCCAAGCAAAACGGCATAGACATCCAATATTTTTTCGGCGGATTCGGACATATGGGAGGGGGACACGGATTTGGCATGAAGAATGGTCAGTCAGAACCAGCACCAGCAAATTAAATTAATTGGCCATACCGGAGACAACCTTAATAGTCTAAAGCTGTTTCCGTGCTAAAGAAATAAAAACCACTAGCTCAATGATAGTGGTTTTTATTTCCATTCCTTCGATATGGGGGAAGAGGGGCGCTGTGTTCCCCTTAGTGAATAAACTTAGAACTTTGGATTGGAGCGTTATTTCGAATATGTTAAACGAATTTGAGTTGAATTGGGCATAAAAAAAGACCCACTTTTGACGGTGGGTCGGTTTGCCTTGATGGGGCACTCTCTGTGAAAGCTACTCGATGTTTTCCATCTTGCAGATTTCAATGAGGGCATCCCGCAGAAGTTTGAGATTTTCTCTTCCACTGACAGGGACTGCTCCGTAGCTCCTATGAGTGCTACGGATCATAACCTCGTCGCTTCCAATCGGATGCGAAACAGCACTCTTGCTGTGTTCGTTTTCTCTCTCGTTTAAATTTGCAATGAAGAGGTCATAAAGAGTCTCTTCGCTTCCACCACGCTTTTCAATCCTTGTGTGCATCTGGATACTCCTTTTGGGTAGCTGTTAAAATCATTACTGCAAACTGGCGACTAGATGGCCAATCGTCCGAGCAGTTTCTGCTTGGGTTCTAAAAAATTTTTACACAACCATTCTTCGGGGCATTCACTGCCGGTTCTGGTTTTGAAATCTTTGATGATGGTCAAGATCTCAGTTGCCAAATAGACTCGTCCTATAACCAGACCATAAAGCGCTTGGCACCAATTGTCCCTGAAGTTGAATTCTGTTTCGCAGATTTCTTCTTTCAGTGGACAGATGGCGAGAGGATTTTGGCAGAAATCGTCCAGGCCGCGGACAACCAAAATTTGAGCTGGATAGTCATATATCACCTGGGCATTGATCATCCCGACGAAATGTCGGAACAAATCGCCATAATCCCGATATAGCCATTCGTGATCTGAAAAATTACGAAAATACGAGAGGGCAATAGCGGATATGTGGTGCGGTCTTAATCTGATCATAACTTCTCCTTTGTTGGAAGTGTTTTAAGAACTAACAAAAAAGTCTAGCATGGAAATTAAGTTAAGTCAAATGACAACAACAAAAAAAGGCTTTAGTAAGCCTTAAAATTGTTTTGCTCCCTCTGCTGAATAAACTTAGAACTTTTGAATGGGCTGAGTTTCAGAAACTATTTGAAGAATTTGTGTTAAATTGGCTATGAAAAACCGACCATGATGGAGGGTTTTCCATCGGTCGGTTATTATCGCATAGTAATTTTGACAGTTGGCTCATCCAGTTTCCACCAACTTTCTGGGTCGAAATCCTTGCCGCCCTTTTCCTCCTCTTTGAAAGATTCTTCGGAGTAGTGAAGCCCGCCACCGTGTTCATAGATGCAGACTTCCACACTAAGAGCTTCATCTTGACCACCGTCTTTCTGTTCCACGATAAGTTCCGTTTTGTCGGGCAAATGCTCAGTTTGTTTTATGAACCTACGCAGTTCTCCCAAGTCCATGATGATACTCCTTTCTCTTAATTTATTTTTCAATACGTACTAAACACACTAACATAACAGCCTAGCATAAATTTTAAATCAAGTCAAGTCCACATACCAAAAAATGGCTAACAAAAGCCATTTCATTAAGGTGCTCCGCGGGCAGGACTCGAACCTGCAACCAATTGATTACACTTATCCTAATGTTTCCAAAAGGGGTGGACTATATCATCATCCAATAAAGGACGTGAGGCGCTTCCTAGGATTAAAAAATCCAAGTACTCTCTTTCGAGATAGTCTCTGAACCTGCCTCCACTAAAGTTACAGCAAGGCAAGTCTTCTCTCAACTGCAATTTTAGCTTGCTTTGCAATCAGAAGCTTTAGCGAAGGATTGGCTGCTGATTACCATAATTCCTACTGAAAGGAATTTTAGGCTTCCAGCAATTCACCTCATTATTCACTCCAGTGTTACCACTGAAGGCTGCGTTTATCTCACAGTCAACTGCTCTACCATTGAGCTACCGCGGAATAAATTTTCAACGTTCAGTTTTAAAATAGTTCCGTGAGGAACTATAAATAGGAAACAAATTGATTATAGCAAATATTTCAGATTAATCAAGTGTATGTTTGAAAATAAAAGAGGGGACGGCGCAGATACGCCATCCCCCAAAATATGTATCGCGGATAATTATTATTCTCCGTCTTTCTTTTCTCCTCCATTGGCAAGGTAACGATTTAAGGCGTTGAGATAAGCGCGGACATTAGCCTCGGATGTATTAGTGCTCAATCCTATGCCAGTGTATATTGTCCCATGGAACTCAACGCACAATACTGACTCAGCTTGAGCATCCTGTCCGGCACCGACGCCACTACTGGAAAAACTTATGATTTTTCCACGAACACCCGTTATATGGTCAATGACATTGATTGCCGCTTCGAGCTGTCCGTTGCCGCTTGATTTCCCGATCGAAAGCTCTCCGGCCTTCAAAAGACTTACTTCAGCCTGAGAAGGATAGCCAGTAACGCTGGAGACATTGAGAAATTCGAGCGAATAGGTCTCCGGCAAGGAAGTTGTTTCAATTTCGACGATTGATAGTAAGTCATCGTTGGTTATTTCTTTTTTCCGGTCGGCGACATCGGTAAAGCGGTTATTCACTCGTTGAAATATTTCCGGTTCCAGCGAGAAGCCAAGTTCGTCGAGGCGGTGTTTGAGGGCAGCGCGGCCCGACCGGGCGGTCAGGACGATTTGTTGTTGGGTTATTCCAATGTCTTCGGGTCTCATGATCTCATAGGTGGTCCTGTCTTTAAGTACTCCATCCTGGTGGATTCCCGAGGAATGGGAAAACGCATTGCTGCCTACTATCGCCTTGTTGGGCTGGACGATGACGTTCATGAGCCGGCTCACCATCCGGCTGGTACGGTAAATTTCGGACGTGACAATGCCGGTGGAGACCCGATAAGTAGTCTCCCGGGTTTTGAGCGCCATCACGATTTCTTCGAGCGAAGCGTTTCCGGCCCGCTCACCGACACCATTTATGGTGCACTCGACCTGATCGGCACCGTTGCGAATAGCAGACAGACTGTTTGCCACCGCCATTCCGAGATCATTGTGGCAGTGAACGCTGAAGAGTGTCTGGTCCAGGGAGGGTATGCTTTCGCGGAGTCTCCTAATCAGATCTCCGTACTCTTCGGGCAAAGCGTAGCCGACCGTATCCGGAACGTTGATAACTGTCGCTCCCGCCCGGATGGTGGCATCGATGATACGGCAGAGGAACTCAAAATCTGTCCGTGAACCGTCTTCAGTGGAAAATTCCACGTCATGGCACAGGCTTTTGGTATATTGTACTGCTTCGATAGCCATCCTGAGTACTTCATTGCGGTTACGTCGGAGTTTCTTTTTGACGTGGATGTCCGACGAGCCGATGAAAACATGGATTCTTGGCCTTTCCGCATCGCGCACTCCTTCCCAAGCAATGTCAATATCTTCTTTGACCGTCCGTGCCAGGCCCGCAATGATCGGACCCCTGACCTGCCGGGCAATCGCTATGACTGCCTGGAGATCTTCGGGCGAAGAGCAAGGGAACCCCGCCTCAATTATATCCACCCCGAGCTTTGCAAGTTGTTGAGCGATTTCCAATTTTTGTCTCTTGTTGAGTTTTGCTCCTGGGGTTTGCTCCCCATCTCTTAACGTGGTGTCAAAAATATGAATCTTTCGGCTCATAAACCTTCCTCCTTGCTAATGCGCCAAAGGCGCTGTTGATGAAAATTAACCGATAATTTTTTAAAGTTCAGGCCAAATCTTTGAAATGGCCGGTTTGGAAATCAAAATTAATTTCTAAACCCACTATTCCAAAATCTTAGGCAACAAAAAACCGCCCACGGCGGATTGTTTTTTCTTGCTGTTCTTGCTTTACTTTATGAACATTTAGAAACAACCACCGTGTGCCGGGTAAGTAGTAGCAACAATAGGTTGTTTTGTTTAATGTTCATAATGATAGTTTAGCAAGTAGCTTTTTTCGTGTCAACAGAAAATTCATTCAGATCATTTAGTGATTTTATGTAAAAATAATGATTTGTAAAAAAAGCAGGCTTGTTCTCATGGAGAGCAAGCCTGATGGCGAAGTGATCCTGCTACAGATCGATTTGAGCAGGAAAGCGTTCGTGATTGACGAGCTGGCTTACTCGGTGTTCAGTCGTAGCCCTGTCTTGATCGGAAATCGGGCCTTGAAGTCGGCTCACGAGTATCTTTGCCTCTATGGTGTGACTGGCAATGATATCGGCCTCTTGCAGTTGTCGCCTTTTCGCCTTTTTGTAAAAATTATTTACACTCAAATTTCCCCTCCCTTTTTGAATGTTTTTTGATTACTATTCTGGCTTGTAACTGATAGCCCAGGCAGCGTTTTTAATTTGGAGATATCGCAATGCGAAAGCATCGCGAATCTGAGTCAAATCTTCGATCGATTCTCCGATAACACCCTGGCTATTTAGTGCTTGCAGGTCCCGATCAATACTTGCTGTCGAATTTCTGAGAAATGTAGCGTAAACAATCACTTCCATCTTCCCCTCCAGTTGATGGTTAAAAATCCCCCCAGTGGCATCCTAGAAGATTTCCTTGAAACCCTTTTACACTCCTTTGTAAGGAATGCCGCTACAGTACAGCCAGGTGCGGCCAAACTACTGCAGTGAAAGTTAATCAAGGAAATCATTCTATGAGCCAGAGAAAGAAGAATATTTCCACTCTTTCTGGCTCATAGAATTTATTATTACAAAGAACTGTTTAAAATAAAAACCCCGCTTTTCGCCGGGATTTGTTTTTTATCTATTTTGCTTTTTGACACTTTTATCCCAGCGAAAAATTATTGTCCGATTAGGACGGTAAATATTCCAAAAATCAACTTATATGTCTTTTTCGCTGCATCCATAGGATAAATCTTACTCCGAAAGTATATATGAATAGGGAAATTTTGTCAAGGAGCCATTGTGGATAACCGGGTCGAATATAAGCTGCAGAATATTTGTAGTACAAGTAGCATTGACTTTTCGCCCAAAAGGTGTATAATCAATACATTGTAAGTGTTCTCAAGTCACCATGCCTTATATGAATAGTGTAAGGGTAGTCTGGGGCCCAAGCTCCAAGAAGTAAAGTTATAAGAGAAAGGTCGCCTTACAATATAATTCATATAAGACAAAGAAACATGGCACAAAAGCTATACATAGGCGGACTCGCCTATTCGACTACTGAAGAAGCACTGAGCAATCTTTTTTCTCAGGCTGGCGCAGTAGCATCAGCTTCCATCATCATGGACAAGATGTCCGGCCGTTCTCGAGGCTTCGGTTTCGTAGAAATGGGTTCGGACGAAGAAGCCACAAAAGCTGTTGAAATGTTCAACGGACAGGAATTCGAAGGAAGAACTCTGACTGTGAGCGAAGCTCGCCCACAAGGAGATCGTCCTAAAAGACCAGGCGGATTCGGTGGCGGACGAGGTGGAGACAGAGGCGGTTTTGGTGGAGGTCGAAGAGATCGATACTAAGGAATCTTCTCATACAAAAAGGTTCGAGCTTTACGCTTCGGGCCTTTTTGATTTTATCTGAAAAATGGAATAAAATTTAATTGAAGCGGCAGCTTGGTGAAAAGACGTTTCCTTGTTATTATTAATTGGTAATTTTAAATCAAATCAATGGGTAAAAGCATATCTTCCGAGGGCGAATCTCAGCCGAAGGCTGGCGTCAAAAGTTTTGGTATCAAGAAAATTGTTTTAGTAGTGCTGATAATAATCGCCGGCGTATTGGTTTTTGGTTATTTCAGAAACTCAGGTGATTCTGGCAGTTCGCAGACGGCCACCGTCTCTGCCAGCGATCCGGTCATTCTGTTTTATGGGAAGGAATGTCCTCATTGCCAGGCAGTGGAAGATTTTATCAATAAAAATAACGTGAAGGACAAGGTGAAATTTGTCCAGGCGGAAGTTTTTCACAACAAAGGCAACCAGGGAGTTTTCATAGAGAAAGAAAAAGCTTGCGGCGTGACGGATGAAAGCCAGATGGGGGTGCCCCTTCTAGTGGAGAACAGCAAATGCTATTCGGGCCAGGAAGATGTAATGAAATATTTTCAGGATAAGATAAATAATGCTCAATAAACAGACAAAAATACTGCTGATATTTTCGGCGCTGGTCGGTGCCTCTTTTTTCTTTATTCCAGCAGCCCAAGCGATTTGTCCGGTTTGCACTATCGCGGTGGGAGCGGGGATAGGACTTTCCCGCTATTTCGGCGTGGATGACGCTATCACGGGCGTGTGGATCGGAGGACTGATTGTCTCTATGTCTTTTTGGACGGAGGAATGGCTCACCAGAAAGAAATGGAATTTTAAGCAGCAAAGAATTATTCTGCTTTTGGCGTACTATCTCATTATACTGCTGCCGCTTTACTGGGAAGGCATTATTGGACACCCGCTCAATAAGCTTTTTGGGATAGATAAAATTGTTTTAGGAACAGTTATGGGTAGTTTGGGATTTTTCCTGGGAACAGAACTTAATTTTATTCTCAAGAAAAAAAATGGCGGAAAAGTGTACTTTCCTTTTCAAAAAGTAGCGACGGCGATCGCTCCACTTATTATTTTAAGCGTTATCTTTTATATTCTTATCAAATAAATTATGGAAAACGAAAATTTGATCAAAAACGTCAACGATCTCATCGAGAAAGTGGATGCGATGAAAAAGCAGGATAAGATGGATCTTTCCTCCGATCAGGATCTGACGATTGCCATTATGAATTTGGTGAGCATCGAAGAGCATTTCTTTTTTACCGGAGCGAAACTCAATAAACCTGAATATTATGATTTGCTTCAGGAAGTGCGGAAAATGCGCGGAGATCTTTTGCGCAAAATTATCAAGGAGTACGAAGGGGAAGTGTGGTGTATTTCCAAACACTTGCTGGCGGCTTCTATGCGGCTGATGGAAGTAGGGACCAAGCAGCACAAGCTGGGCCACAAGGAAGAAGCTAACGATCTGTTCCAGAAAGCCTACGATCTCTATTCTTTGTTCTGGGCGGTGAATATGAAAATTATCAAGACGGATGATATCAAAAAAATAGACGATGACGCTATGAATGTGCACGATAAAAAAAATGAGACAGCCGTCGAAAATACTGCCACTAAGGCAGAAAATCAGCCGGTAAGATCCGGATTTATGGGCAAGATGGGGGAATTGGTGAGAAAAGCGATTGATTGTTGCATCGAATAATAATTGCAGGCAAAAAATCCACTCCGAATGCCGGGGTGGATTTTGTTTTGAGGAAAGGGTAGAATATTAACAATGAATATGTACTATTTTTATGTTTGAACGTACTAAAGATTTAAGGCTTTCGGTTATAAAACAGATGGAACTCCGGGCGGCGAAATTCCCGGATGTGATTTCTTTGGCGCAGGGCGTGCCCAGTTTTGATACCCCGGCGTGCATCAAAAGAAGGGTGGAAAGAGCTTTGAAAGACGGCGTGGTGGCCAGATATTCACTTTCGCCCGGGCTACCGGAGCTGAGGGAACTCATTGAAATCCATCTGGCCCGGGAAAATATGTTTTACGACTGGCAAAAAGAAATTATCGTCACCGCCGGATCGATCGAAGGTATAACGGCAACTATTTTAGCAATTACTAATCCGGGCGATGAAATTATCATTCCTGAGCCGACCTATACTTCTTATCGCGAAGTGATAATCCTGGCCGGCTGCCAGCCGGTTTTTGTGCCGATGAGCGAAGAAAAAGGTTGGGCGTTCGAGCTGGAAAAATATGAGCAAGCGATTACGCCCAAAACAAAAGCCATTTTTTATTGCAATCCCAATAATCCCACCGGAACAGTCTACACTAAAGAGCAACTGCTGGGGCTGGCCGAACTGGCCGAAAAACATAATTTATATCTGATCTCCGATGAAGTGTATAAAGATCTGGTCTTTGACGCGAAGGAAAAATTTTTCAGTCTGGCCGAAGTGCCGGAATTGCGAAAGAGAGTAATCAGAGTTTTCAGCTTTTCCAAAACCTATGCTATGACCGGCTGGCGGATCGGCTATGTCCACAGCGACGAATCAGTGATGGCGGAAATTTTGAAAGTCCACGATTCGCTCGTCACTTGCGCGCCGGTCATTTCCCAGTACGCCGCGATGGGAGCACTGGAGATGGCGGAAGATGACGTCAAATTATTTAACAAAAAACATAGAATCCGAAGAGACATAATATGCGAGCGCCTGGACAGATTGAAAAATGTTTTCAGCTATGTGAAACCGACCAGCTCCTACTACGTCTTTCCCAAAATCATCGTGGACAAAAAAATTAATGTTGAAAACAAAAACGAAGAATTATTTATCAGTCCGTCCTGGCAGTTTGCCCTCTGGGTGCTGGAAAAAGCGCAGGTAGCAGTCGTTCCGGGTGTGGCTTTTGGCCCCAACGGCGAAAATCATATCAGGATCAGTTTCGGTAAGACAAAAAAAGAGATCAATGAGGCGTTTGATCGCATTGAAAAATTATTTTTATGAAACCCATTCTCAAAATCATTCTGAAATATTATTTAAAATACATCACCAAACTGGTGCTGTTCATTCATCGTCCCGTGATTATCGCTGTGGCCGGATCGACCAATAAGACTTTTGTGAAAGAGGAGATAAAAAGAGTGTTGGCAGAAAAAGGAATAAAAGTCCGGGCCAATATCAACAGTTTTAATACGGAAATTGGTCTGCCGCTGGCGGTGCTCAATCTTCCCAGCGGATATAACGAATACAAAAAATGGTGGCCGACCATCTTCCAGTCTTTTTCTCTTATTTTCCAAAAAACTTTTCCGCGCGTTTTGGTTTTGGAATTAGGCGCGTCTAGTCGCGGCGATATGCAGCATCTGCTTTCCATTGTCGAGCCAAAGATAGCCGTCATCACCGATATAACGCAGCGGTATTTGGAAAATTTTTCCGATATGAACGATCTGGCAGAGGAGTATGAACTATTGGCCCGAAGAACCAGTCGTGACGGTCTGGTGATTATGAATTATGACAACCTCAGGTTAAGAAAAATATTTGAAAAAATCAGGAAGAAGAAAGAATCATTCGGGCTTTTGGCCGGCAGCGGCTGGCAGGCGAAAGATATTGAACGGACTGCGACGGGAGAAAAATTTCAAATTATTTGTGGAAGTGATATAATAAAAAAAGAGATCCGTTTTTTCGGCTCTCATCATATTTATGCGGCCATTGTCGGAGAAATAGTGAAGAAAAATTTACACTTGATAAAATAGCAACTTTCATATGGGACGTATCAGCAAAAAAATAAGGGAAGAGATAAAAGACGTGCGCCTGGAGGTGCGCAATCGTACCATTACCTATATCGTCGCCGCTTTCAGCTTGGTGGCCGGTCTCGCCTGGAACGACGCCATCAAATCGCTCATCGAATATGTTTTCCCGGTTACCAAAAACGGAGTGAAGGCCAAATTTATCTATGCCACGCTCATCACTTTGGTGGTGGTGCTGGCGACGGTCTATCTGATGAGGATGGTCAAGAAAGACGAAAAAAAGACGGAAAGCGGACCGGGAAAGAAGTAATGATGGGTGATTTCCTATATTTTTACGAGCATATACCATACCACATAAATCCCGTATTTTTCAGCGCGGGATTTTTTCGTGTTTCCTGGTACGCGATGATGTATATTGTCGCGTTTGGGGTGGTATACTTACTTTTAAGATATAGGATAAGAAGAAAAGAAATTTTCAATTTTCAATTTTCACTTGGAAATCAATTTCCAATTTCCAATGATCAAATTTTAAAATTACTAACGGACTTTCTGTTGTATTCTTTTTTGGGATTGTTAATTGGTGCGCGGCTGGGCTATGTTTTTTTCTACAACTTTTCTTTTTTTTGGCATAATCCTTTAGCCATCATTTCACCTTTTGATCTGATGACGGGGAAATTTATCGGTATCTATGGTATGAGCTATCATGGCGGACTGATTGGTGTGATAATTGTGGCGGTTATATTCTGTCGAAAAAATAGTATCAGTTTTTGGCGATGGGCCAATTTTGTCGTTCCTGCCATTCCGCTCGGCTATTTTTTCGGCCGCCTCGGCAATTTTTTAAGTGGCCAACTTTACGGCCGGGTGACAACCAAACCGTGGGGGATGTATTTTCCCGGCGTTAATCAATTGCGCCATCCCTCCCAACTTTATGAAGCGGCTCTTGAAGGCCTGATTCTTTTTGCTGTTCTTTGGCCGCTAAGAAATAAAAAAATCATGCGGGAAAATACTCTGGCCACCTATATCATCGGCTATGCTGTGGCTAGAATGATCTGTGAATTTTTTCGCGAGCCGGATCCTCAGATCGGAATATTGGCTGGTTATTTTACGATGGGACAACTTCTGAGTTTCCTGATGCTTTTGGGCGGCCTTATCATCTTCCTTAGAACAAAAAAATCTGCTATGATGGTGTATAAGGAGAAATAAAAAATAAACTAAGCTAGCTTTTTTAATGATCCAAACATCAAAAGAAAAATCGGCCATGCTGGACAGCCTGAACCGACCAAGAAAAAGGATCACGCTTTTTGATTTACCCTTGGCTCGGTTTGTGATCAAGAATAAAAATTCATCTATCTTGTTTTCCCGACACGGAAAAACAAGAAATTTTTGTACCCGAGACTCCAAGCTTTATTACACTCAGGAAGAACTGAGCCGCGTTCGGCGCGGGGAAGAAATTTTTCGAGTCACTAGTTGGATGGACAGTTTGGCTTCCCGCCATTACGCCCGCATCCACTATTTTGATCCTTCTCTCATCTACAGCCGCAAAAAAGACGATCCAATATACGAGAGAATAGAGGAAAGATATTCCAGTCTCAAAAACTATATTTCCGACCTGGTGACCAATTCCGTCCAGGGAGTTTCCATGACCCGGATGTGGAACGTCTCGGTGGTGTGTTCTCTGATTTTCGGAATGCTTCTGATGACGATGATCTACCGCTATCTGGGTCAGGGAGTGAATGCCGAATCACAAGAGACCGCTTCTGCTTCCACTTCCCAAGTGTTGGCGGCGGAAACTGTCCAGACGGACACGCCCACGGATACAGAAATGCAACTGGCCGAAAAAATATTGGAAAAAGAACAAGCCCAAGATAACGAAGACAATCTGACGCAAAGTGATTTTGAAAAAAAGCTTACTGAAATGGTGAAAGGATATCCCATTGAAAAGATGGTGCCCTATATCGCCAAAAAAGACAAATTGGTAGCGGCTTTTATGATCAGCATTGCCAAAAAAGAAAGTGGTTGGGGAGAGCACGTGCCGTTGTATCAGGGAGAAGATTGCTATAACTATTGGGGATTCAGAGCGCAAAGGGACAAGATGGGTACCGGCGGGCACACTTGTTTTGACAGTCCTCAGGATGCTGTCGACTCCGTAGCGAAAAGATTACAATCAATTATCAGCAATGAAAAGATAACAACCCCCAAAGGGATGGTGGTGGTCTGGAAATGCGGTTATGATTGTTCCTGGGACGACCCGGAAGCGGTAAATAAATGGGTCAGTGACGTGAGCGGCTACTTTGATGATGTAAACTCTCTGGAGAAATAGAAAAATAAATATTTTCCATATATTGCCTTATACAAGCCACATTTATGGGTGTGGATTATTCTATTGACACAAAATTGACTGTCTGGTAATATTACCCTCGTGTCGTTTTAACAAAGAGGGAGCTACTTCATTAAAAATGGGGTAGAATACCGCCAGTGTCGAGCGGACCTGCAAGAGAAGGCTGAAACACGCCAATATGCAGGGAAAGAGTCTTTAAAAAAGGGAAAATCAACTTTCTTTGGCCATTAGCTGCCAAAACTGTATTCTGAGAGCCGGAATTATGAGAGGAACCGGTAACGTTTGAGCGAACCGAGAAGTTGGTAAAAACCTGATGAAGGATTATTTCCTGAGAATGATCCGACGTATCGTCGGACCGGATCTGGATTTTTGGAGGATCAGATTTAGGGGGGTAGGGACAAAAAAACATAATATTTTACTAGCAATTACTCTCGTACTGTGTATGAGGTTATTTTTTTACGCCTCGCCCCACGATTTGGCGAGAGCGGAAAGGACCGTTCCGCAAAAAGCCGTTACGCCGGAAGCGATCGATCCTTTGCAAAAGATCGGTGCCGGAACACGAATGGATGGCTTTGATGGCGATACCAGCAGCCGGATATGCAGCGAAAATAATGCCAAGCAAGACGGATTCCTGCAGAAAAAATATATGGCACTGGTGGTCAACTATCCGATCGCGGCTATGGTGCCATATTTGGATGAGATCAATAAAGACGCCGCGCCATTCCTCATCGCTATCGCCAAAAAAGAAAGCGATTGGGGCAATCACGCGCCGCAGAAAAATGGACGCGACTGTTACAATTACTGGGGTTATAAAGGCAGCTATAATCCGACTGTGTCCGGTTATTCCTGTTTCGATTCTCCGGAGCAGGCCGTGAAAACGGTCGGCGGCAGACTGGACGATCTGATCGACAAAAAGATCAACACGCCGGAAAAAATGGTGGTGTGGAAATGCGGCCCGAGCTGCGCCGGCTTTCCTTCGCAGGATGTCAGCGGCTGGATAGCATCCGTGCGGATGTATTGGCAAAAGTTGATCTAATGATTTCAATAATATTTCCATAAACCCTCCTATTTTATCCGGGGGTTTTCTTTTTGCCAAAAAACTGGTTTGGGCGTAGGATGAGGGTAGTTGCTTTGATAAATCACAAGGGAAAGGAGGCAAAAAGATGGCCTGGGACGGATTAGGGTGGCATCATCAATACGAATGTGGATTGATTTCATTTTGTCCCCGTTGTTCCGAAGAGACAGTGAAACCTTTACGCGGGAAGTTAAAGTCGGTTTTTTTCACGGCTAAAGGGAACAGGGTCATGATAAATCGCGATATGGCCAAGAAGAATGACAGGAGCATAGTTATGGCCAATTATCATGTAGTAGATTGTCCGAAACATAAATTGCAAATTCCCCGGATCAAAATAATTTAAAGATAAAACTGCGCGGGACTTCGGGTAGGCCTCTATTAGTAAAAAAACTAACTAGGGGCTTTTTCTTTTGCCAAATGGCCGGTTTTGGCGTAAATATTTTTGGAAATTATAAAAACACAAAATAAAAAAGCAGGTCGATAGTCAAACCTGCTGTTGTGCGTGAAAGCGCTAAAAATTATACGCGAACAATTAAAACTCTCTGGAATCGCCCACGAGAAGGAAGCTACCGGTATTTTTTACCGGCTGCCTGTCCGGCATCAAAAGTGCGCGGCGGCTCTTATCCTGGCTTTCCTCGTATTTTCGATTGATAATTCCAAAATGGTCGACAAAATTATCCATCTTATTCGACATTCGGACGCATCCCTTTGAATCGACAGACCCCAGGCGCGCTTCGCCAAAGACCGGATCGGTAGCATGCATCATCAATCTTATCTCGCATTCATGGCCATATTTTTGAGTTTTTTGCCAGCCGAAATCCCAGACCCGGCTATCCTTCACTCCTAAACCTTTCCAACCTTTTTTATTTTTTGTTCCCTTAGCGCGATATCCGAGTATTTTTGCGTCACTTTCAAAAAAGCCGGTAGGGGTTTCAAAAAAACCTCCTTTCCTGTTTCCGTTGCCAGTAGAAGTTTTGGCCCCGCCGATAAAGATAATATCTTTCCGGTCGGCATCGTAAAAACAGATGTAAATGTTCTGCTCCTTTGGGTGGCGATCGACGTAAATGAAATATTGCGAGTCGGTAATGCCGGGGTTTTGGAAAATCCGAAGAAGGATGTATTGCCGGGTAAAATTGATATAGCCAGGATCAAGGTTAGCATAATTTCCGATTTCGGTGGCAAAGGTTTCTTTTATGAACTGTATCTCTCCGAAATCAATTGCTTCCCTGGCCACGGAAAGTGGCGGACAGAAGCACCCAAGGGCCGAAAGAACGATTGTTGCGATAGCAAGACTTTTCATTATTCCCCCTCCAAGGTTGGTTATTGGGTTTTTGGTAGAATGACCTGAACTCTTTGATTATAAAAGTGCATATTCCAATATGTCCAATATGCTACAGAAAACGGCAATAGTCAAGAGATTCTTTTACTAAATTTACCGCGTGGCATGCTTTACGCAGCGGCACTTTTAGCGTAGGATTAATATATAAATTACGTGATTAATTATTTACATAAAAATATGGCTAATAAAAAAACAATCGACGCCAATGTTCGAAAACTGGCGAACCGCGGCAGACGATCTATCGGGCTCACCTTGCCGATGGACCTGGTAAAAGAATTAAAATGGAAAGCGGGACAGAAGGTGGTGGTGAAGGTGGAGAGGGGGAGGATTGTTATTGGCGGGTGGAAGAAGTAGGGTTATCCACAGGCGCGATTTTAAAGATAGTGATATAATATCACTATAGTAAGCTAAGTTAGTGGAAAATGCCTCAATTTAATGACCTTGATTTGAAAAATTGGAAGGAGTCAGAAATCTGGACTGATAGTCTTTGGATTATTTCTGAACGGGATAAAACGGGAAAGCACAATGGCTTTTACCACGGAAATTTTATCCCACAAATTCCTCGCCAATTTATTTTGAGATATACAAAGAAAAATGAAATTGTTTTTGACCCGTTTTTGGGAAGCGGCACAACCGCTTACGAAGCAGAAAGTTTGAGCAGAAATTTTATTGGCGTAGATATTCAAGAAAAACTTATTGATTATGTTAGAAAGAATATCGAACCAAAAAATAATTTTTCCGATTTAATTACCGGCGATAGCACAAAAGCAAATACTTTTGAAAAAGTAAAAGAAATTTTAAAAAATAACAAAAAGAAAAATGTACAATTGGCGATTTTGCATCCGCCTTATGCTGACATAATCAAATTTAGCGACTTGAAAGATGATTTATCAAACGCCAAATCGCTTAAGGAATTCTTAGAAAAATTTTCGGCAGTTTTGAGAAATACAATCGAAATTTTAGAGAAAGACAGATATTTGGTAATTGTTATTGGCGATAAATATACATCTGGCAAATGGATACCATTAGGATTCTATTGCTTGAATGAAGCGCAAAAGTTGGGACTAACACTGAAAAGCATTATAATTAAAAATATGGAAGGCAATCGAGCCAAAAGAAATAAAGAAGCGATTTGGCGATATCGTGCACTTTCCAGCGATTATTATATTTTTAAACACGAATATATTTTAATTTTCAAAAAATAAATATGGAGTACATTAAATCAAAATTATCAGACGATTTGGCACGAAAAATTATTGGTAGCCAAGAAAAAGCAACTCAGTACCTGCTGCGTTTAAACGAAATTAAACCGGTACTTTCTTTAAAATTCAAAACCATTAGCCGTGGACAAAATGCGGGCAAGAAAGTTTTAAACATAGACACGAAAGAATTTTGGAAAGCCATTGTTGATAGTTGGGATTATGAAGAGAGCAAGAAAATTATCAGGGATATTTTCAAGGAAACCGAAAAATATAAAAGCGGAAAAGAAGCTAACAATGCAATGGATGTGCTTATCAAAGAATGGCAATCCTTGAAATTAGGCGATATTGCGTGGCCATTTTCGCAAGGCGCTTTTGATGAATTTGTTCAAAGAGTAAATTCCGAAAAAGAGAATGGATTTGTTAAGGATGAGGAAGTGAAAGTTGCCGCGGTTAAATATAGGCGAATAAAAGAAATCAATACTGTTAGAAACGATTTTATAGAAACATTGATTTTTGAAAAGAATAATAATATTTTACCAACATTAAACCACAGGCGGGGTGTCGATTTCTTTATCGACGGAGTTTCCTTTGATCAGAAAGTTGCAAAAAGTCCAACAAATGAATTTAAAAGACGCTTTAAAGAAGAATGGCGAGAAGTAGCAATCGAAAAACCCGAACTTGTTGCAGAGTATCTTTACAAATACCAAGACGAGGGCAGATTTGGCGCCGATCCGAGACTATTGGTTGTTTATATTGACGAGGATGTTTCGATTGATAAAATCAGAGAAATCATAAACGGAACTGATTTAAATAATCCGATTGAAATTAATTTTACTTATAAACACAAGGTTCAAGGTGAAAAAAATTATAAAGTGCCTTGTTTTGTAATTTTATTGCATAATTAAATTATGAATTATATCGGCAGTAAATTATCATTATTGAAATTTTTGGATGAATCGATAAATAAAGTAGTTGATAAAAACTGCCATACTTTTTGTGATTTGTTTGCAGGAACCGGAATTGTAGGCAGTTATTTCAAAAGAAAAGGCTATAAAATAATCGCCAATGACATCCAATATTATAGCTATGTTTTGAACAGACACTATGTCGGCAATCACAAGGAATTAACTTTTTCCAAATTGTTAAAAGAAATTCCGAGTTTGAAAAAAATAAAAATAGAGGAACGGAAAAAAAATGTTTGTAATTATCTATCAAATTTGAAAGGTGAAAAGGGATTTGTTTATAAAAATTATTGTCTTGGTGGAACGAAAGGTCAGAAAGAACAAAGGCAATATTTTTCTGATGAAAACGGAATGCGATGCGACGCTATTCGTCAAAAAGTTGAAAGATGGAAAAGGGAAAAATTAATTTCTGACGATGAATACTATTTTTTAATCACCAGTTTAGTTGAGTCGATTGATAAATATGCCAATACCGCTTCTGTTTATGGTGCTTTTCTAAAAAAATTGAAGAAAACTGCTCAAAAAAATTTGGTTATGAAACCAGCCGAGTTGATAATAAACGACCAAGATCATGAAGTTTTTAATGAAGATATAAACGAAGTATCAGAAAAAGTTAAAGGCGATATCTTGTATTTAGATCCGCCGTATAATCATCGGCAATACGCCACAAATTATCATTTGCTTGAGACTATCGCTAAATATGATAACCCGAAAATTCACGGAAAAACTGGTTTGCGGGAATATGAAAAGCAAAAATCACTTTATTGCTCAAGACCGCAAGTGAAGGAGGCTTTTCGAGATCTGATTCTGAAAGCAAAATCAAGGTATATCTTCTTAAGTTATAGCAATGAAGGATTGATGACCTTGAAAGATATTAAAGAAATAATGAGCTTGCGGGGAAAATACGGATATTTTACGAAAGAATATAATCGCTTCAAAGCGGATAAATCAGAAAATAGAAATTTTAAGGCCAATAAGACAGTTGAGTATTTGCATTATGTAGTTTGCAAAAATATTTAAGATAAAAGAGAAGAAAGAAAAAACGGCTGATTGATAAATTTTTAGTATTGGCTCATGAACAAAAAAGAACACAAAGAACTAAAAAAATCATGGGCGTTGCTTGTTGTGGGATCTTTTTTGGCTTTTTTTCTCAGCATATCGGCTGACGGTTTTTATAATTTTTTTATCAGCCATTCCTTGAAGGCTCTTTATTGGGGCATTGCTTTCAGTGTTATTACTTACTTTTTTATAGACTTTCTGTCTTTTGGCATAGACAATCCGGGTGAGCTCAAGAAAAGGTCGCTTTGGAGGCATTTCAAATCCTGGCTCAAGGATAAAAAGCGCAACATCTATATATTACTTTCCATATTTTTAGGAATCCTTCTGGGCATCATCGCTGAGGCGCTGGTGGAGAGAGCGTATATCAATAGCATGCTTTCCCAAGGCATTATTCCTGTGAGCACCTGGGGCGGCTGTTATTATCTCCCGCCCATTTTTTCAGCCTTATTCCTGGCCGGCGGAGCGGCGCTGGGGTATGTTCTCGGCGTCCGTTGGTGGCAGCTGGTTTATGTGGAACACCGCCACTGGAAGATGGGGAAAAAATAATAATTGATTGCGTAATTAGTCACTTACATAACCGGACAAGTAAAAAAGGGCGAAAGGCCCTTTTGTTGCGTCATGAGAAAAAAATATTATTCCTTCTTGTCTTTGAGCTGGCGGACTTCTGTGAGAAGTTCCCTGAGAATAGTCTCGATATGCTGGATCTTTTCCTGCTGGTTCTCGTGATCTTTGTTCAGATTTTCATCTTCTTTACCCATCTCTTCCACGTCTTCTTGGATATCATCGATGTCTTTGGAAATCTCTTCCACATCTTCGGAAATATCTTCCACTTCTTCACTGACTTCGGCTAGTTTATACGCCTGGTGGTTGACGGTCATCTGGATGAAGATGGCCAAATAAATCGCTTCCAGCGATACGGCGGTGGTGAGGATGAGCAAGACCTGGTCCAGCCGGAAGCCGAACCACTCCAGCGAAAAAATTCCTATGAATAAAATTGAATGGATGATGAGCGAAGAAGACGATCCGATGTAGTGGGTGGTTTTGAGCGCCAGACTTTCCAGTTGCGAAAAATCATTATTTGTTTTTTTCTTTTCAATGTCATTCATAACATCAGTATAGTTCAGGCTGTCTTTTTGGTCCACATTGCGTAATTAATTACTTACATAAAAAAAGAGGGGGCCACTCAAGAGAGTGGTCCCCGTTTTGCTAATCGGAAATGACTATCAGGTCTCCAACCTTAGTCCAGGAAAAAAGCTTTATAGCGTCTGACTGCAGAGCCCTGACACACCCGTGAGAATCCGGCCATCCAGGCAAGACTTGTTCATGGATATATTTGTCTGTGCCGGACAAATTCAGGGCATAGTGCATTGGAGCGCCATAGCAATTTTTGTCATGAGAAAAATGATTAGCGTCTTTTAAGGCAATTCGAAATGCTCCAAGTGGAGTACGATGGCCCTTTCCAGCGGTCGAAACTGGCCCCCAGAACAGCAGTTTTCCGTATTCGTACGCTCCAAAATATTGGATATCGACGAAGACCTGGATGGAGCGTGGCTCGGCTTTGGCCGACTCTATTTCCATCGGCACCGGACAAGGAAACGGAGTATCCGGATCAAGAGGAATAAGAATCGTTTGTCCGATTCGCAGGTGTTTGCCATCGATCCGGTTGACACGCATAATCGTGTCCCATGCCCACGAAGGAGCGATTTGGCGTAACGATTCTCCCTTCTTTATCTGATGAGCGTAGAATCCTTTTGGGATTTCTGCGCCAAAAGACATAGGCAGATAAAAAAAGAAACAAAATAGGCCGACCAGTAAAATCACTTTTTTCATAATTTCCCCCTCTGGTTGATAATATTGAATGTACGTGAACTGTTTAATTCGTTTAAAACAATTCCCGTAAGCATAAAATAAGTTTTTTCGTTTGTCAACTAGTATATCCGTATCTGCCCCAAGCGGCTTGACAAAGCCGATAAAAGCCGCTAGTATATTTTGATATGCGCAAACAGGCGTGTATACGGTAGTTTTTTCACATTACACTACAAACTTTTTTCAGGAGAGTTTTTATGAAGAAGCAAATTGGTAGAGGAATGGTATTATCGGTTTGTATCATTGGATTGGCGATGGTGTCCGGTTGCGGTCCGGGAATGTACGGACCCGCAGTTCCGGATCAGCAGGCGCCTATCATCAAAAGCGGCCCGGTGGAAAGCAGTGACCCGATATCCGTTCGGCCCGGAGGAACGACCTTCGCTGTATTGTCCGACGATACAAGCAAGCTGGACATGAAAGCGGATGTGACTAATTTGTGCCTCAATCTCGGTCTCAGGGAAGTTGATCCAGGCGACGCTGATTATTGTTTTGATCTGGCGCCCGAAAACTATCTGGCTGGCAGGGGACCTGGTCCGGTCGAAGGAAAAGCTTTAGGCACAGTTGCTGGTGTGGCTACTGGTGCGGCGTTGGCCGGCTCGGGTGTTTTGCGTCCCGGTCCAGCAGCAGCAGTGGGCCTCGGAGCGCTACTCATCGGTGCTGTCATCGATGAGCTCACCACTCCATATTTTTATGGCTTCGATCTCAACCTGATCATCGATGAGCAGAACACTTTTTCCAGCGAGCAACGGAAGGGGAAGAACTCAAACGACGGCTATACCCGGCATGAGACAGTGCTCAGAAATTATGCCTGGCATCTGCCTAGTGAGGGCAATGAGGCTGCTGCAATCGCGGTGGTCAAAGCCAATTTCCTGGAAGAGATCCGCCGTAGCCTCCGACGGTAGGCATTTGCATCTAACGATCTCAATTGAGACAAACCTCCATTTGGACACGCTTCCAAGTGGAGTTTTTTTAATTTGGATAAAAAAAGCGGGTGCACATACTAAGTATGCGCACCCGTGTTGATGCTGCTTGGAATTTAAGCGTCTTCTTCGGGACAGTTCTCCTGGCAAGGCTCCCGATCGGTCCAGGGGCCGATTGCTGACGGTCCATATTGATAGTAACCGCCTTCCCACGGGAGGATCCACACATTGTGCAGTGGCCAGAAAAAGGGACTGCCGATTATGATGCTTGTCGCGGCTACGTCAACCCAGAAGGCATCATACATGAAAGCGTTCGGATATGGCCAACCGCCATAATAGTAGAAACCGTTATGATATCCATGCCATCCGTAATGATAATGGCCATAGAAGCCACGTCCGCCGTGCCCATTGTGTCCGTGCCCGCCGTGTTTTCCACCGTGAACTCCGTGACCGCCATGAACTCCGTGTCCATCAGTGCGACCTTTGCCGCGCTCTTCGTGCTTGTTTCCGGCTTTGTCTTTACCGCGCCCGTCTTTTCCACGAACATTGCCGTGTCCGCCCTCACCGCGTCTTCCTGTTTCACCACGGTTTTTGCCGCGAAGGCCCTGGTCGTAATGTTTGGATCCGCTGCCCTTATTTCCG
>Ga0224523_1000306_pt1 | contig 28949 bp, 31 predicted proteins | sample CFST50metaG_FD_182732 | JGI IMG/M metagenome (GOLD analysis project Ga0224523, IMG submission 182732) | Peat soil microbial communities from Stordalen Mire, Sweden - C.F.S.T50 | ecosystem: Environmental > Terrestrial > Soil > Wetlands > Peat | place: Sweden: Norrbotten County, Stordalen Mire...
GTTTCCCTGGATTACTAAAAATTTTGGTTTGTCTGTTTCAATTTTTTTTATTGAATCAGCTGCTCTTTTTGCAGAATTAAGTGAATCATCTAATCTTGCTTTTTCTTTTTTCCCTTTTCCTGAACACGAAAAGAAAAAGACAATTGACAACAAACAAAATATTTGAAAACAGAATTTTAAATTTTTCATAAAAATAATTTTATTTGATTCTCTTTTTTATAATTTTTGATTGTTCTTCAAATCCTGGTTTATCAAGCAATGCGAACATATTATTTTTATATGCTTCAACACCGGGCTGGTCAAAAGGGTTTACATCCAAAAGATATCCGCTTAGTCCGCAGGCAAACTCAAAGAAATAGATCAACTCGCCTAACGATTCTTCGTTCAGTTGAGGAATAGTGATTTTTATATTCGGGACATTTCCGTCAACATGAGCAAGAGAAGTTCCAAGTTCAGCCATTTTATTTACTTCCTGTATCCCTTTACCGGCAAGGAAATTCAAGCCGTCAAGATTTCCTTTATCGGCTGGTATCAATAATTTCTTTTTTGAATTTTGAACAGAAACAACTGTTTCAAAAATATTTCGCACGCCTTCTTGAATGTATTGTCCCATGGAATGCAGATCAGTAGTGAAGTTCACGCCTGCCGGAAAAATTCCTTTATTTTCTTTTCCTTCGCTTTCGCCATAAAGCTGTTTCCACCATTCGGTGAAATATTGCAAATAGGGCTGGAAGTTAGCAAGTATTTCTATTTGTTTCCCTTTTTTGTAAAGCGTGCTTCTCGTTGCTGCATAAAGAGCAGCAGGATTTTTATCAAGTTCGGATGTTTTGCAAATTTCATTTTCCGCATTTACGGCTCCTGCAATAAGTTTCTTTATGTCGATGCCAGCAACTGCAATTGGTAAAAGACCTACCGGAGTGAGTACTGAATATCGTAAGTGGTGTAACCTTCATTGGTAGCAAGCTTTTTCAGCGCACCCCTTGCTTTATCGGTAATTGCTATAATGCGTTCTTTTGCATTTTCTTTTCCGTATTTTTTTTCAATATGATTTTTAAGGAGTCTGAATGCAATAGCCGGTTCCGTGGTCGTTCCCGATTTTGAGATAACAGCAATAGCATAATCTTTTTTATCAAGTAATTCTAAAAGTTCGGCATGATAATCTTCGCTGATATTGTTTCCTGCATAAATAATAACTGGATTTTTATGTTTGCAATTAAATGCACTAAACGAATTTGATAATGCATCGATCACTGCTCTTGCACCTAAGTATGAACCGCCAATACCAATAACAACAAACACTTCGCACATTTCACGAATTCGTTTTGCATCGGCTTCAATTTTATTTATCAAATCTGAATTGATAGATGAAGGCAGATCAACCCACCCCAGGAAATCATTGCCTTTGCCTGTTTTTTCTAATAATTCAGAATGATGTATGCTGATTTTATTTTGCAGAGAATATATTTCATCTTTAGTAACAAACTCAAGAACATTGCTAATGTCAAGGGTTATATTTTTCATAATTAAAAATTAAAGTTGAATTCTTTTCTACAAAGTTAAAAGAAAGGAGAAAATAGTTTACATATTATTGAAAGAAATTGTAATATTGAAGAAAATAAAAAAAGAAAGAGCGCAATAACACTGCACTCTTTCTTTACAAATTAATAACCCAAAAAAACACAAAAATTATATTAACACAATATTCTTTTTTCGCATTGTAAATATACAGAGGTTCCGATTTTAAAGATGTTAAAGGACGTTAACAAATGTTAAAATATGTTAAACGTATTTATTATCAGGCATTCTGAGCGTATTAAAGAAGTAATTTTGCTTTAATGAACAAGAAAATTATCATACTTGTAATTGTTATTATTTCCATTGCTTTAGTGGGATTAGTAGGTATTCAGCTTTATTGGATAAAAAATGCCCTGGCTGTTAAAGAAGCTAATTTCGACAGAAGTGTGAACGAAGCGATGACCAATGTTGTTTACAAGCTTGAAAAACTTGAAGTGGCAAATAGTATCCAAAATCGCATCAGTAAAGGTAGTTCAAACAATACAATGTTTAGTTCCATTGATTCAATCAATAATATGTTTGTAAAAGAAATGCAATCAATGGCGAACGATTTCAATATACAAAAAGCATCGTATTTAAATTATACAAGCAAAAAGGTTTCAATAGAATACACGGAAACAATTCCCGGAAGAGTCATAAAACATATTGACTCGAATATTGTTGTTGTGCATAACAATGATTCACTGAAAAAAAGTAAAAGCGAAGTCCGCCCCGTTTCTGTTCCCGAATATTATTTACCTTCAAACCATTTCGATAGTATCAGTGATAAAATTGACAAGTTTATTAAAAAATCATTTCTTGTAAGCGATGTATTTGATGAAATGTTTAACAATAAATACAACAGATCGATCGAAGACCGCATCAGTCCTGATAAACTTGATTCACTTATTCATGTTGAATTAACCGGTAAGAATATACATACAGATTATGAATTCGGAATTTTTAGTTCTGAAAAAAACGGACTGGTAGTTACCAAAACAGGTAAATATGATAAAGAACTGATGGGGAAGAGCGTAGCATTTAATCTTTTTCCCAGCGATCTGTTCAAAGCTCCCGAATACCTTTTAATTTATTTTCCTAAAAAAGAAACTTATTTATTCACGCAGACATGGCTGATGCTTTTTATTGCAGCCCTTTTAATTGTTTTTATCATACTTTCTTTTATTTATACAATCAGAACGATCATAAAACAAAAAAGACTTTCAGAGATGAAAAATGATTTCATCAACAATATGACGCATGAATTTAAAACGCCAATATCTACAATATCGCTTGCCTGTCAGGCATTGACCGATGATGATATTTTAAAATCGGAAATGCTTTATAAAAATTACCTGAATGTCATTGGTGATGAAAATACCCGGCTTGGTGTAATGGCAGAAAAGATTTTACAGACAGCCGTGCTGGAGAAGGGTCAGATAAAATTGAAAAAAGAGCCAATGGATATTCATTTTGTGATAAATGAAGTTATTAAGAATATCAGGTTACAGGTTGAAGTAAAGAATGGCGAAATTATTACAGATCTTAATGCAAAATCAAATATTGTAAATGCAGACAAGATCCATGTAACAAATGTGATTTACAATCTTGTTGATAATGCGAACAAATATTCGCCCGAAAAACCTCTTATTGTTATTGCAACCGAAAGCAATGAAACCGGTGTTTATATTTCTGTTGAAGATAATGGTATCGGGATAAGTCATTCTAACTTGAAAAAAATATTTGATAAATTATATCGTGTCCCTACAGGAAATGTGCATAATGTAAAAGGTTTCGGACTGGGATTAAGTTATGTAAAGACCATTATTGAAATGCATAATGGAACCGTTGACGTTGAAAGTGAATTAAAAAAAGGATCAAAATTTACAATATATTTGCCTTTTGGTGAATCAAATATCTGATTGCTTATGGAAAATAAAGAAATAAAAATTTTGCTTGCCGAAGATGACCATAATCTTGGCACTATTTTGAAAGCTTACCTTGAAGCCAAAGGTTACCCAACAAAGCTTTATGTGAATGGAAAAGAAGCGCTTGATGCTTATTTAAAAGAAAAATTTGATTTCTGCATTCTTGATGTGATGATGCCGGTAAAAGATGGCTTTACTCTTGCAAAAGAGATCAGAAAGACCGATAAAAAAATTCCGATACTTTTCCTTACTGCCAAGTCAATGCAGGAAGACAGAATAGAGGGTTTGCAGCTTGGCGCTGATGATTATCTTACCAAGCCTTTCAGCATGGAAGAATTGCTTCTCAGGATTAAAGCAATAATAAGGCGATCCAACTCACCTGCTTCGGCTGATAAATCTATTTTTAAACTTGGCACATATGTTTTTGATTACACTCATCAAACATTGATAAATGGTGATGAGGTACAGAAACTAACTTCAAAAGAAGCAGAACTGCTGAAATTGTTGTGTGAAAACATGAATGCCGTACTTGACAGGACAATTGCGCTTAACAGGATATGGAATGACGACAGTTATTTCAATGCCCGCAGTATGGATGTTTATATTGCCAAGCTTCGCAAATATTTAAAAGATGATCCTACAATTGAACTGCTAAATGTTCATGGGGTAGGATTCAAGTTGTTAACTAAAGAATAAAATCAATTTATCTTTGCTGGGTTCGTGGTTTTTTCAACCAAATTCATTTCTTTGATAAGGTTTGTTGCTCCTGCATATTTATCAATAATAAAAAGCACATATCGTATATCAACGCAAATGGTTCTCTGCAATTCGGGGTTGTAAACAATATTATTTGCCATGGCTTCCCAGTTTCCATCGAATGCAAGTCCGATCAATTGTCCGTCGCCATTGATTACGGGGCTACCCGAGTTACCACCGGTTATGTCATTATTGGTAAGAAAACAAACTTTCATTTCACCATTTTCGGCATACCTTCCATAATCTTTGTTTTTGTATAACTGTTTAAGTTTTGCAGGAACAATGAATTCATCTGTTGCGGAATCTTCTTTATCAATAACTCCTTTTAATGTGGTAAAATAATTATAATGAACAGCATCAGCTGGATAATAATCAAGAATCTTTCCGTATGTCAAACGCATTGTAGAATTTGCGTTCGGGTAATATTTTTTGTTGGGATCCATTTCCTTTAACCCGGCAACAAACAAACGATTTCCTCTGCTCAACAAATTTGTTGCATCCGTGATCTTATCGCTTACCTCGTGATATCGTTTCATTATGGAGATCATCATTTTAAACCCGGGATCTTTTTCAAGTAATTTTTTATCAGGGTTAGCAAGAAATGCTTCTGTTTTTTTCTGGTCGGCAAACATTGATCTGGCAAAAACATCTGCGGCATATTTCCCAAAATCGTTATTGTATTTTTTTGTGATAGAATTAAATATATCGGGATGATATTCAGCAGGAACATCATTGTAAAACAATTCAAGCATTGCCGCAAATAATTTCTGATCGGTTGGTGCATTATAATCTTTAAAATATTTGGTAGTTGCTGCTTTGAGAGCGGCAACGGCTTTTATTATTTTATCATTATCAGGTTTATCTTTTATATACTCATCAAATAAATTTTCGAACCTGCCTGCAAATCCTATTATTTCACACCCCCTTAGTAATCCTTCAAGAAAATAGTATTTTGTTTTTGTGTATTTGGTAAGCTCGGCATATGCTGTTTCAATATCAGTCAGCGCTTCTCCATACCTGGCTTTATTTGCACTACTTGAGTTGACCCATGTTCTGAAATTAGTTTCAATTGTTCGTTTAACGTCAGCTATTTTTAAATGCACAAGTCCTTTACTTTGACCAATATAATATTTCCAGTAATTCGATGTCGACTGGTATTTTGAAGCATATTTTATCCTGACCTCGGGACTTGCATTCATATCGGCTTTGATTATTGAAAGTTTTTTGTCTCTTATTTTTACAATCGAAGGATTTGATTCTTCCAATGCAAGTTTTACTCCGTAAGATGTAAGAAAACGATCAGTAGTTCCCGGGTATCCTAATATCATTGCAAAGTCATCGGGTTTATATCCCGAAATTGAAATTGGTAATGAATATTTTGGTTTCAATGGAATATTATTCTTTGAATATTCTGCAGGATTTCCATCAGCATCTGCGTAAACACGGAACATGGAAAAATCGCAGGTGTGTCGAGGCCACATCCAGTTATCGGTATCGCCGCCAAACTTGCCTAATGATGAAGGTGGCGCACCAACCAAACGAACATCTTTAAATACTTCGTAAACAAAAAGGTAATATTCGTTTCCATCGAAAAAGCTTTTCACGCTTGCAGTATAATGCGTATTTTTTACTGCTTCCGCTTTTAATTTATCTGTCAGTGTTTCAATTTTTTTTGCTCTTGAAGTTTCGCTCATTGTGTCGCTTAATGTTCCCAATACTTGTTGGGTAACATCTTCTATCCTGATCAAAAAGGTAACGGTCAACCCGTCATTTGCCAATTCTTCTTCTTTACTTTTTGCCCAGAATCCGTTGGTAAGATAATCATGCTCAACAGTGCTATTTGCCTGGATAGAGCCATAACCGCAATGATGGTTTGTAATGATCAATCCTTGGTTTGAAATTATCTCACCGGTACAACCGTTTCCAAATTGTATGATCGCATCCTTCATGCTTGAATGATTCACACTATAAAGTTCTTCAGCAGTTAAATGAAGTCCCATTTTCTGCATATCAACATAATTAAGGCGTTCAATAAATAAAGGAAGCCACATTCCTTCGTCAGCGCGTGAGACAGAACCTAAAACAGTAATAAAAACTGTTAAAAAGAAAAATATTTTTTTAAACATTTTTAGAGAGTTTTATAAAATTAAACGTATAAAGTAATTTTAGTTGTGCAAATAAATAACATTTTTTGAAATTAAGAGTAAGAATAATATATAAATTAGACTTATTCAAAGGCCTTACAGATGAATTGATATTTTTATTTTTTTTTATTTTATGCGAAAATTATTGATGATATTGGGTTTTATAAGTTTTTTTGTTTTGACTTCATGCCTTAACAAAACCAATATCCATAGGGATAATTATGGTGGAATTAAAAAGGGAATTAAGTATAATCAAAAAGAAACATTTTCGAGAAGAGTAACAAAAAATGGTTCCAATAATTTTAAGCCAACAAAAATTTATGATAAGAAAAAACGTGGGATGGTTGCGCAAAAATCTAAAAATGACAAGCACAACAGGCAAAATTCAAGTTATGACAGACCATTGAAAGAAACAAAAGGTTCGTACGAATATAATTCTAAAAAAAGAACAGTAACAAAAAAGAAATTTATTTTTTTTACAAAGCACAAGCATGAAAAAGAAACATCAACCTTCACGGGTGGCAAAACAAAAAGATTTTTCAAGTACAATGTTTTCAGTAAGAAAAAAAGAAGAACCGTTAACAAACGTGGTTTGTTCGGAAACAGAAAAGACAAAACCAAACAGAAAAAAATAAAAGAACGCGACCTTTTTGATCCAAAGATGCATTTGAAAATTAAAGAATGATTAGTGGATTAAACGTATTGTTCGCCCTTTTCGATTTTAACATCGTTTACAAACTGCCGTATTTGTTGCTCGTCAGACATTTTACAGATAAGAAGAATATTATCTGATTCAACAACAATGCAATCTTGTATGCCTTGCATAACAACTACTTTCTCATTGGGCATATTTACAATACAATTTTTCGAGTCGTAAACCATTACATTCTTACCAACAATTGTATTTCCCACATTGTCTTTATTGCGGGTATCATACAAGGAGCCCCAGGTTCCAAGGTCGGACCAGCCAAAATCGGATTGCAGCACATAAACATTATCTGCTTTTTCCATAATACCGTAGTCAATTGAAATATTCCGGCAAATGGTGTATGCTTCTTTGATAAAAGATTTTTCTTTTGCTGTGTTAAATTTAGGTTTGCCTTCTTTAAAAATATTATCTATTTCGGGTAAGAATTTTTCAAAAGCTTCAAGTATATTTTTTACTTTCCAGATAAAGATCCCTGCATTCCATAGGAAATCGCCGCTTTTCATAAATGATTTAGCCATTTCAAGACCGGGTTTTTCTGTAAAAGTCTTTACTTTTCTTATCCTGGTGTCGCATGCATAGTCTATTTCTTCGTTGAATTGGATGTATCCATAACCCGTGTCAGGCCTGCTGGGTTTAATTCCCAATGTCAGGAGCCAGTCATTAGAGGCAGTGCATTTCAGCGCGGATTTAACGATCTCAACAAAAACATCTTCTTTCATTATGATATGATCAGAAGGTGCAACGATAACATTTGCATCAGGATTTATTGCTGCGATTTTATAACTGGCGTAAGCTATGCAGGGTGCGGTATTTCTTCTTGCAGGCTCGCAAATTATCTGTTTTTCATTAATACCGGGAAGTTGTTCGTGTACAAGACTTTGATAAATATCGTTTGTCACAATATAGATATTTTCCTGGGGGCATATTTTTTTAAATCTTTCGTACGTTTGCTGAATAAGCGTTTGCCCTGTCCCCAAAATATCAATAAATTGCTTTGGATGAGATGTCCTGCTGATCGGCCAAAACCTTGTTCCGATCCCACCCGCCATAATTACACAATAATCGTTCTTGTTCATCACGAAATCCTTTTAATTATTGCAAAAATATAAAAAAATTAAGGAAATACAATTACAAATTGTTTGCCTGTTATCGGAAATATTTTATAAATGGGGCTAAAAAGATACTTTTTTTTATTTTTCTGGTTTGAACATAAAATACGTTTACGAATTTTTTTCTCTTTATAAAAAAGTTGCCCATCCTGTGTATGAAAAAATGTTCCGTCAGGAATTTCATCAATAAAAACACCTTTGGTTTCGGTATCGAAAGTTGATAATATTTTATATAAACGAGTGTCGGTACAGCTTGTAGCGCGAGGATTTTGAATATGGTCAGTTAAATGGGGCAACAGGTTTTTGGGAAATATTTCTTTTTCTATAACTTTTTGCATTAACTCCCTGAAGTAATTTTTCCACGTTCTTCCATGTGGCTTAGCGTAGAATTTTCCGTCTTTCCATACTAAGTAATGAGCAAACTCATGAAGAAAAGTGATAAGAAATACATAAGGATTTAAGTTTTCATTTATTGTAATAACAGGCAGTTTATTATTTTTAAAAGGAGGCTTAAAATCGGCAAATTTAGTGGTTCTGCTTTTTACGATTCTGATATCAAGATCGGAAGAATCAAGAAGCATGGAAACAAAAGGATAAGAACCAGAAGGGAAAAAAGATTCAGGAATCTTTGCTTTTTGGCTCATTCGATTTTGCATGGTAGATTTTTTCAGCATTTATCCTGTTGAATGTTGGGCAATCTGGACACTTTTTCTTAGGTCTGAAAATAAAACATCCGGAAAAAAATAAACTAAAAAAAAGGATAAATAGTAAAATAATATTTTTTTTGTTTTGAAACATACTAAATTTGTATTTTATATTAAGATTTCAAAATTACTAAAATTATTATTTTAACTTTATAAAATAATTCACCCGATAGAAAATTAATAGATGCATGTTTTTTATGATATAGGGAAATACGGTCTTTTATTGAAAAGAGTGTTTGCTAAACCTGATAAATGGTCAGTTTTTAGAAAACAAACCTTTATCGAGATGGAAAACCTTTGCCTTGATTCTATAGGTATTGTTGCTATTATCTCTGTCTTTATGGGTGCTGTACTTGCTATCCAGACCGCTTATAATATCACCAGCCCATGGATACCTCAATATACAGTTGGGTTCACCACAAGAGCTTCATTGGTGCTTGAGTTTTGTCCTACCATTGTAAGCTTAATACTTGCCGGGAAAGTGGGATCAAGGATATCTTCCGAGATAGGTACTATGCGGGTTACAGAGCAAATAGATGCCCTGGATATAATGGGTGTGAATTCGGCAAATTATTTGATCTTGCCTAAAATAATTGCATGTGTGGTGCTTAACCCTTTTTTGATAACGATAAGTATGTTCCTTGGTTTAATTGGCGGTTGGTTAGCTGCTGTTTTCGGAAAAGTTGTTACATCACATGTTTATATATTGGGGATACAATCTTCTTTTGTTCCGTTTGAAATATTTTATGCTTTAATAAAGACAGCAGTTTTTGCATTTATTATTACTTCTGTTTCCGGATACCACGGATATTACACACACGGCGGGGCTTTGGAAGTTGGACAGTCGAGCACAAGAGCTGTTGTTTACAGCAGCATTCTTATCATCCTTGCAAACCTGGTATTAACACAATTGTTACTGGGATGATCGAAGCAAGAAACATATCAAAGATATTTGGCGATCGTTCGGTGTTGAAAGATGTATCGGTACGGTTTGAGAAAGGGAAAACCAACCTGATCATCGGGCAGAGCGGATCAGGCAAGACCGTACTAATGAAATGCCTTGTTGGCCTGCTCGAAGTTGATAAAGGCAGTGTGTTCTATGATAACAGGAATTTTTCCGAGATGACGTTATTGGAAAGAAAAACCATCCGTCAGGAAATAGGAATGTTGTTTCAGGGAGGCGCTCTTTTTGATTCACTGACTGTTGAAGAAAATGTAATGTTTCCGCTCAATATGTTTTCAAAAATGTCGCTTGAAGAAAAAAAAGAAAGAATTAATTTTTGCCTTAAAAGAGTAGATATCATAAATGCCAATAAACTTTATCCATCAGAGATCAGCGGCGGAATGAAAAAACGTGTTGCTATAGCCCGCGCTATTTCCATGAATCCTCAATATTTGTTTTGCGATGAACCAAATTCAGGGCTTGATCCGAAGACTTCCATTTTAATTGATAACCTTATCAGCGAGATCACAAAAGAATATCAAATTACTACCGTGATCAATACACACGATATGAACTCAGTTATAGAAATAGGTGATAAAATTGCATTTATCTATAACGGGCAGTTATGGTGGGAAGGCAGCAATGATGAAATTTTGAATACCGATAATAAAGAAATCAACGATTTTGTTTATGCAACAGAATTGCTGAGGAAACTGAAAAAATAAGTTTTCGGTTCGCAATTTCACCCTTCAAATAAGTATTAAAATTTCCTATTTAACATAATGTTCTGACCTGACTCATACCTGGGACATCCCCTGGTTTGACATAGGACAGATATGGAAGAGGAGGGTAAAAAGTTCATAAAGTTTGTAAAGTTCATAAAGTAACTGGAGTACTTTAATAATATTTTTACCACTTTTCTTTTGCTTATCCCAAAGAAAATAATGATGAGTTATTTTTTACACTTACAAGCGTTTTTGAGGTTTGACTATATAGTCTTAATACAAATAAAAGTACTATTTAAACTGTTTGGCATGAAAATTGTTTACCTGTATCACATATTTATCGATATACAAAAACAATAAACAAATAAACCCGTAAAAAGCCATCTGCATGAAGAAGATCTACTCTACTAAGTAAAACTAAAAAGTAAATCTTATGGTCCATCTCTACGCTTATACCGCCTCCTTGGTATAATTAGTTCAATAAATTATTAACTTAAATTTAATCACCATGTCTAAACAAACAGGGCTGATCAAATTAGATGGCAAGATAGGCGGAGTAAGCTTCTACAGAAGCAATGGTAAGGACTTAGCCAAACTTGCTAATGGCCCAAAAAAAGAAAAAATCCTTACTGATCCTTCATTTGCAAGGACAAGAGAAAACCTAACTGAGTTCGGAGGCTCGGCTACAGGCGCTAAAGCCCTGCGGCATGCCCTGTCATCAGCATTGATGGGCATGAGCGACCGTTACATGAGCAATAGGCTGCTCAAAGTATTTAAGGAAATTAATTCAAAAGGCACTGGCAGCAGGGGGCAACGTACAATTGCGCTTTCGGCTAACCGCAGTCTGCTGAACAACTTTGAGTTTAACCAGAATGTACACTTCTCATCAGTGTTTGACGCGCCTTTTTCTTCTGCTGTCAACACTTCACGCACACAGGCTACTATTACTGTTCCGGCTTTTCTGCCCAGTAGCTTTATCAATGTTCCCGAAGGAGCAACTCATTTCCAGTTGGTCGCTTCAATGGGTGTGGTTTCGGATTATGCTTACAATCCTGTAAGCAAACATTACGAACCTACTGACCCAACTTTGAATATGCTGAATGCTACGGCTGCAGGTGCAATTACCGCCCTTAATGTAACTACAGCAGTTAACTTTTTGCTGGTAGCTGCTCTTGCCGGAACACCTACCATGACTGCTACTGTTACCAATGTGGTTTGCCTCGGCATACAGTTTTTTCAACAGATAGGGAGTGTTAATTACCTGCTTGCACAAAACAACTGCATGGCGATAGTAGGATTGTTTTAATATTTTTTGGCTTTTTCATGAAAGAACCTTACTGAAAAGTGAGGTTCTTTTTTTTATTCCATAAACCCTGACAAGGTTCTAAACCCCCGTCAGGGTTGAATATGGAATAGCGAGGAAAATAAAATTATGAAGCAAAACAATTACTATCTGATTTTTTTCATTTTTTCTCTTTGCTGTATAAATGAGATTTAAATGGAATCAAATACTGTTTGGCTTGATATTAATTTTGATAATAGTTTTGCTCGCTTTTATAACTATTCAATAAAATATTTTGATAAGTTTGGACTAATATATTTTGTATTTTTGAAGGAAATATAGTACTAAAACAAGTAACCCTCAGGCTGGTTGGCAGGTCTGACAGTCATCCTCTGCAAACAATGCATGAAGATTATATATAAGGCAAAACATACAATTATATGAAATAGCCATGAGCAATAATATTCACAACAACCAAAATGATTATTACATGGCATATTCCATCTGACCTTTAAAAAACAAAAAACAAACAGATGAAACAAAAAGTATCATTAATATTATCCGGTGGAGGTGCAAGAGGGATTGCTCACATTGGAGTTATTGAGGAGTTAGAAAAACGGAACTTTGAAATAGTGTCAATAACAGGAACATCAATGGGCGCACTTGTTGGTGGTATTCATTCTTTAGGAAAATTAGATGAATTTAAAACATGGTTATTTACTCTTGATAAATTGAAAATATTTAAACTGTTTGATTTTTCATTTAGTTCACAAGGGTTGATAAAGGGCGATAAAGTAATTAATGAATTAAAGAAATTCATATCAGATAAAAAAATTGAAGACTTAAATATATTTTACGCTGCTGTGGCTGTGGATATTTTAAATAAGAAGGAGGTAGTATTTACAAAGGGAAGTATATTCGAAGCAATAAGAGCATCCATTGCCATTCCTACTGTATTTACGCCTGTTAATATAGAAAATACTATGCTGGTTGATGGAGGAGTTTTAAATAATATCCCAATTAACCATGCCAAAAGATGCCCGGATGATTTGTTGATTGCTGTTAATGTAAACGCCGATATTCCTCCATATAAACCAACTTTGTTGAAAAAGAAAATGGAACCCAAACAATCCAACTACAAGAAAAAGGTTAAAGATTTTCAGGATCATTTACAATTGATCCTGCCTGTAAATAAGAAAGAAAGCCTTGGTTATTTCAATCTGATTAATAAAACTATTAGCTTAATGACAGGACATATTGCTCAAACAATAATTGAAAAATATCCACCGGATATTTTAATTAACATATCAAGAAAATCTTGTGGAACTTTTGATTTTTACAAAGCTGAAGAATTGTTTGAGATTGGTCGGTATTCAACGCAAAAAACTCTTGAAGCGCAAAAGTAAAATTAGCTAACTATATTATGATATTACTAAATAAATTAAAACAGTAATAAAAATTTTGTCACGTAATTTGAATTTATTATTTTTGACCCACAAACAGTAAAAGTCAATTATAATGTCTGAGATAGAAGTAAAGAGTTTAATTGTAGAATCAGCGACTAAGTTTTTTTCAAAATTCGGTTTCTATAAAACCACTATGGATGAAATTGCCAAACATATCCATAAAGCAAAAGGAGTCCTTTATTATTATTATAAAAGTAAAGAAGAACTTTTTAACGAAGTATTGAAACAAGAGCTTAATTCAGTTAAGATTGAATTAAGTAAAATTGTTAACAGTGATACTGATTCTTTAATTACTCTTAACAGGTATTTCCGTTCCCGTTTAAAATTGTTACACAAGGCGGCTAACTATCACGAAACACTTAAAGCCGATTTCTTTGAAAAATATCAATTTGTTAAAGATGTTAGAGATGATTTTGCCAAATTTGAACATACACAACTGACTTCCATTTTAAAAAAAGGGAAAAAGGAAGGTTATCTTTATATTAAAAATATAGATTCCACTGTAAATGTTTTAATGATGGTAGTAAATGGTATTGAAATACCACTATTTCTACAAAACAAGTACGCTGAATATGAAAACACTATTAACGAACTTGGAACTATGTTAGTAAATAGTTTAAGAATTCAAAGAAAATAAAAGTAATTTTTTTTAAAATATAATTGACCAAAAAACATATTTAGTCAAATTATTATTATATTTGCATTTTAAATAATCTTATGATACGGAAACAAAACATGCAAAAATTAATTAAAACAGGCAAACTGTTACTAAACGAAATTAATAAACGACCAACAGCTTCTATGCCCCAAGTTGTTGTTGAATATAATGCCGGTTATGGTTACATCACAAGAGAAATATTAGCAAATATGCATACGGATTCTGTTCTTCATGCTTTAGAAAAAGATATGGAGAAAGGTAAAACCCTTTGCGAAATAAATGATAAAAGGCTTAGGGTAAGAATTCTGCCCGCTGAAGAGGTAAATAAAATCGTCTTCTTTGGAACTGTTGATTGTATTATTTCATCAATTCCTTTAACAGATTATAGCAATGAAACAATAACTAAAATTGTAGAAAACAGCTATAACTTATTGAAAAATGAAGGTTCTTTGATTCAAGTGATGAATACAAATGATTATTTGCCTTTATTTCAAAAATATTTTCAGAACTGCAATACTAAGGTTTTTTTGAGTATTCCGAACTTTTGTGTTTATGAATGCCAAAAAAAATTAATAGATAGTTATATATGAAAAAATTGCTAAATAGTAAAGTCTCTATTTCGCTTATAATTGTTTTTAAGATTTTTGTTATGCTGCTGCTTTACTTAATTCTTATCCCTGCGTTGCTGTTCTTCGGACTAAATGCACAAATACATAAATTAAGGAATTTAATGTCTCAGCGTATAAGTAAGAAATTAATATAACATGATATGAATGCGAATATAAACGATATTATTCACAGGATGGATAAAACTTTTGAAAACAGGTATAGATTCTGTATTATGACTTTGTTAATAAAAAATGGTGAATGCAATTACATGTCTTTACAAAACTGGCTACAGATTACCTGCGGAGCATTATCAAGTCATTTAAACTTTCTTGAGAAAGCAAAATATATAAAATCGGAAAAGAAATTCATTAATAGGAAACCCAATACTTCATATACTTTAACAGAATCAGGTATAAAATTATTCAACGAATATAAAAAAGCACTTACACTTTTAATGAATAAGTAATATTTACCAAAAGTCATCCTTTTTTTAACAATAAATTGACTATAAAACAAAATAAGTTAAAAAACTTGAAAATGAAAACTGAATTATATATAAAAGAACTGGTAAAAGATAAAAATGTTGGGGCAATTACTTCAACATCTAATCCTGTTGTTGAAAAAATTATTGATAAAATATATTTTAAAAATGCTGAAATTATAGTTGAATATGGTCCGGGGAATGGCGTTATAACTAGAATTTTACTTGATAATATGCAGCCGAATACATCTCTTTATGTTTTTGAAACAAATGAAAACTTTATTGATGATTTATCCAAAATAAAAGACAGTCGGTTATTTATCATAAATGATGATGCTGAAAATGCAAAATCTGTTTTAAAAAACAGATACCAAATTGAAAAAGTGGATTATATTGTTTCAACAATACCCTTTACATTAATTAATAATAATAAGAGAATGAGGATTATCAATAATTCTTTTATGCTATTAAGGAAGAAGGGGCGATTTATAACATATCAGTATTCGTTGCTTATATATCATTTGATAAAATGGCGATTTAAAAGTGTACAATGGAAATTTGTTTTATTAAATATACCACCTGCCTTTATTATCTATGGGGTAAAATAAATAAAAACAAGGCTGGTTGATTATGAGTAGGTTTTAAAAGTTTTAAAATGAATAATTACAAAACCGCATTAATTACAGGAGCTTCAAGAGGTATCGGTTATGAATTGGCAAGATTATTTGCAAAAAATTCGTATCACTTGGTTTTAATATCTAGAAACGAAAGTAAACTAAAAGAGATTCGGCAAAAATTTGCTTTTGAATTTAAATCCGAAGTGATTGTAATTGCAAAGGATCTTTCTTTACCGAATGCAGCAATCGAGATTTTTACTGAATTACACAATAAAGAAATAACTGTTGATGTACTTGTAAACAATGCAGGGATTGGAGTTTTTGGGAATTTTAATGATGAAGGCTTTCGGAAAGTTTCGCAAATAATGCAAATAAATATAGTTGCACTTACTGAATTAACCAAATTAATCTTAAAAGGAATGGTTGAAAGGAAAGAAGGTAAAATATTAAATGTTTCTTCTTTAGCGGCATTTCAACCAGGTCCATATATGGCCGTTTATTATGCCAGTAAGGCTTATGTTCAGTCATTTTCTGAAGCTATTGCTTGCGAATTAAAAGGTACAGGTGTTACGGTAACTACTTTATGCCCCGGTCCAACAAAATCCGGATTTCAATTCGATGTGGGAAGTGAAAATTCAATAATTTCAAAACTGCACTTTCTTTCGTCAGCTGAAGATGTGGCTGAGTATGCCTATAAGGAATTACATGCAGGCAAAATAATTGCAATTCCTGGATTTTTTAACACGTCAATAGTATATGCCGCGAAGATTATTCCATGGAAGACAGGGGCTGGGATAATTAGAAAATTACAAGAATTTAATAGAAATGAAAAAATCGTTAAAAAAATATCATAGAAAATAACCATAAAACAAATTATTCAAATGTTTAATTGAAATAAGAATTATGTCTTTAATAAAAATAAGAAATAAAGAAAAATTACCACAACATGTCGCTATCATTATGGATGGAAATGGAAGATGGGCAAAAAAAAGAGGTAAGGTTAGGATATTTGGTCATGAAAATGGAGTTACTTCTGTAAAACAAGTTGTTAATGCAGCGGCAGAAATTGGTGTTAAATATCTTACTCTTTATACATTTTCAATTGAAAACTGGAATCGTCCAAAAGCAGAGATTCAAACGTTAATGTCTCTTTTAATTTCTTTTCTCAATTCGGAAATGGAAACATTAATGGACAATAATATACGTTTTTTGACTATTGGTAATATATCTTCTCTGCCTGCCAGGGTTCAGAAAAAAATTGATTCCGCTGTTAAAACCACATCAGATAATACAGGACTTACTCTTATTTTGGCATTAAGCTACAGCGCTAAACAGGATATAGTCAATGCCACAAGGCTAATTTGTAATGATATTGAAATGGGTGAATTGTCAATTCCAGAAGTAACGGAAGAAATCTTTAACAAATATCTTTCCACAGAAAATATTCCTAATCCTGAATTGCTTATCAGGACAAGTGGAGAATATCGCGTAAGTAACTTCTTGCTTTGGGAAATTGCCTACACAGAATTGTATTTCACAGAAACATTGTGGCCCGATTTTGACAAAGAAGAATTTTATAAAGCTATACTTGATTTTCAAAAAAGGGAAAGGAGATTTGGAAAAACAAGTGAACAATTAACAAAAAATGTTATTTAAAAAACATAAATGCCAGTTATGACAACACTATCCGGGTATATTCTTACAATGTTCTTGGGCTGGAAAATAAGAGGTGAATTTCCTGATTTTAAAAAAAGCATTGTCATATTTGCACCTCATACCAGTTATTATGATGCTTTATATGGTAAATTATATCTCAATGAAATAGGTATTAAACATATCTTTTTATCAAAAAAAGAACTTTTCTTTTTTCCTATGAATATAGCCATGAATCTGTTTGGATCTATGCCCGTGAAAGGTGTAAACAATAGAAACACTTTTTACCAGGTGATTGAAATGCTTGATAGTTCCGATGAATTACATATTGTTATTTCACCCGAAGGAACCCGTGCAAAAGTTTCCCATTGGAATAAAGGCTTTTTTTATATGGCATCAAAAGCGCAGGTTCCAATTGTAGTTGGTTATATTGACTATAAAAAAAAAGAAATAGGGATTAAAGGAGTGCTGGAAAATCTCGACAATGCAAAAACTACTATGCAACCGATAAGTTTGATGTATAAAAATGTTTCGGCAAAATATCCTGATAAATTTTCACTTGAATTAGAAAATTAGAACAATAATAAAATAACTAAACACATAACACAAGATGGATCAAGAACAAATTAAAACTAAATTAACAAATATAATCAGCGACCAGTTGGGGCTCGATATAACGATTATCTCTTCAAAAACTACTTTGAGTGACTTATGCACTGATTATTTGGAACAGGCTGAAATATTGTTAGAAATTGAAAAAGAATTCGGTTTTGATTTTCAGAATTATGTAAAAATGGGAGTTGAAAGCTTCGATAACCTTTGCTTATATGTTGAAATGGCTTTGAAGCAAAACAACATTTAAGAAGAAGATCTTACACAAAACATTTATAAGAAATAATGGAAGCTGTTAATAAAACAATTTGTTGCAAATGCCACGGCATAGGAAGCAAAGTTAATATGGGCGGTATGCTTGGCTATGAATCAAAAATTGGAGAAAATGTAACATGCGAAATTTGCAGTGGTTCAGGTTATACTGGCAATTTGTACGTTGTAGAGTTTGAATTCAGGAATGCACATAAATTTTACTGGATGCCAATGCTGATACTTGCCGATAACCTGGGGAAAGCTGGTGAAATTGCTCACCATACCAGAAAATATATTATTAATTGTTTTTACTCAGTGTCACAGACCGATCCTGTAATAGTATTGTCAACGCTTTCAAAATGGCATTTTCAAAAGGATTTCTCGACACATAAGCAATATAAATTTGCTTTTTATAACCCGAAATTAATGACGGTAAAAGAACCGGATGGTAAACCGGCTATCCGTTATAACGATCATTTGAAATTCAAGCCAACTAATATTGCATTGCTTCCGCGCACTTTAGAATATATATCGCAAAAAAACATATACCCTGTAAGGGTGATAAAAGGTGATACTTCTTTTGATCCGCCTGAATTCCTTATTTTAATATGTAAAAGGCGACTGGATTTAAAAAGTTTTTTTAGTAATAGATAAACAACAATTTTAAACAAATGGCAACAGGAAAAGTAAAATTTTACAGCAAAAATGAAGGTTATGGTTTCATAATTGAAGCAGGAACTAAAAGGGAAATATTTTTTCACCATAGTGGAATGATTGATAAATATGTCAAACAGGGGGATGAGGTAATCTTTGATATCGAAATGGATGATGAAGACCACAGCGATATTGTAGCCTTTAATGTGAAAAAAGGATAACTGTACTATAGATGATAAACGTAGTAAAAAAGCCGTGAAAGTGAAGAAGAAATGAATTTATCAATCACAACTTATTGAGGTTTGCCGATTCTATATATTATAGCCATGGTTGAGCGAACCGGCTGCCTCTGTTGTGAAATAACAACAGATGGGATATAATATTTTAAAAATGACAAAACAAGAAATTACTGATAAAGTTTTTAAAATAATATGCAAAAAATTTAAAATTAGAAAAAGAGAAATAAACTCTGAATCTACCTTTAATAACTTGGGTTTAAATCTTTTTAATAAAGCTTATATTATTTTTAGAATTGAAGAAAAGTTCAAAATGGAATTTCCCGATAATTTAAATGAGTTTGGTACTCTTGACTCGGTTGTAGATTATATTTATAAAACTATAAATAAGAGATAAAATTACTCTCCCTATTCCCCAGCGGTTGTGAAATAAAATAAAGTAAGAAGTTCGGCTCAGGTTCTATCCCTGTAAAAACAGCTTAAGATTCCCATTTGTCCTTATACCTCTATAACCTAATTCCTCGCTCGGCATAGTCTTTTGTGAGGGCAAGTATGAAAAGAGTTTATAAAGAAAAAAGTTTGAAAGTAAGTGAAAAGAATAAAGAGCGGTGAGTTGGGAGAATAATGAGTATAAAATAAAAGCAGTGGTGACGAAGTCAGCCATTGCTCGATCATTCACACAAGTCTTCATAGTTTAGGGAAATGTGGCTAAAGCCTTGAGGTTTTGGCTATGCCTTACCAGTTGGCTAAAGCCAACAGATATCCAACAGGAAGCTAATTGAAATAATTAATTAAATGCCGTTGACTTTATTCAACGGATAAAAAAGAATTACTTAATTTTAGACTTTAGTCACATATTCATCAAATGAAGTGCTCCACAGAGGTAAATGGCAGTGCCCTCTGTGGTTAAAATATAAGAAAACGCTATAACCTATACCCTAAATACCTTCAAACTTAAGCCTTAAGCCTTCAACCTTCAGCCTCAAACCCTAAACTCCCAACTCAAAAGGGATGTCCCGTGTATGTCCCATGTATGTCCCGTGTATGTCCCGTGTCAGAGTCGGGTGGTACCCGGGTCAGAATATTAACTTAAATAGTGAATGATCTAAAAATGAACTACTAACGAATATTTATTAAGCTTTTAATATTTCTTCAAGCACTTTATCTGCAAGACGGCTTGCACCAAGACGGAAAAGATCTTTATTCATCCATTCTTTTCCTAATACTGCATTTGTAAGTTTGATGAAATTCAGTGCAACAGGCGGTTCAGAAATACTACCTGCCGGTTTTATACCTATTTTTTTATTTGTGCTTTTATGAAAATCATTAATGGCTTCAAGCATTACAAACATTGCTTCAAGTGTAGCTGCCGGGTTTATTTTACCTGTTGATGTTTTAATAAAATCACCTCCTGCCTGCATGGCAATTTCGCTGGCTCTGCGAATATTTGTGAGGCTGCCCAGCTCGCCAGTTTCCAGAATAACTTTTAAATGGGTTTTCCCGCAAAGATCTTTAATGGCAGCAATTTCATCGAAAACAATATTGTATTCTCCCTGCAGGAATTTTCCGCGTGAGATCACCATATCAATTTCATCAGCGCCTTCTTCAATGGCATATTTTATTTCAGCAAGCTTAACTTTAATAGGCGATTGTCCGCTTGGAAACGCCCCTGCCACCGAAGCAACATGAATCCCTGTTCCTTTAAGCTCTCTCTTTGCAATACTTACAAGCGGAGGATAAACACAAACAGCAGCAGTGTTTGGAATATTATTTCCCTTTGCACTAAAAGTTTTTGCTTTGTTGCAAAGGTCGATCACTCTTTGGTTGGTATCCGAACCTTCGAGGGTTGTTAGGTCAATTATACTTAATATGAATTTATATGCTTCAAGCTTCGAATATCCGGCTATTTCAGCATTTATGATTTTATTTATTTTATTCTGAACTTCTTCAGGATTGATTTCCGGGGAGTGTGAAAAGTCGTACATATTATATATTTTTTGCAAAGGTAAATATTTTAATAAAAAGAATCACTTGATATTCATCCTGATTCTTTATTTTATGGCTTTTGAAGTTTTTTAATAAATTTGCGTTTATATGCACGATAAGAAAAATATATTTCCTGTTTTTGAACATCTTACTCCTCGCGAGGACAAAGAGATTTTTTTAAACCAAAGGTCATTGTCTGTCTGGATGTATGGTTTGTCCGGATCGGGGAAAACCACTGTTGCCGTGGAACTGGAGCGTAAACTTTTTAAAGAAGGATATATATGCCAGTTGCTGGATGCAGATAATGTGAGAACAACCATTAATAAGGATCTTGGATTTTCTCTTGAAGACAGGGAAGAAAATATTCGCAGAATATCCGAACTGAACAAACTTTTTATTCATAGCGGGATGATCATTTTGAATTGCTTTATCAGTCCTACAAAAGCGATTCGGAATATGGCAAAAAAAATTATTGGCAAAGAAGATTTTATTGAGGTATTTTTTAATACACCGTTTGAAGTATGCCAGCAGCGCGATCCCAAAGGCTTGTATAAGAAAGCGAATTCGGGAAATGTAAAAAACTTTACAGGCATCAGCTCTCCGTTTGAAATACCCGAAAATCCGGATCTGGAGATCAATACAGATATTCTTTCAGTGGAAGAATCAGTAAATAAAATCTTTGAATTTATTTTACCCAAAATAAAATTTAAAAAACAATGATGATCATATTGCGTTATAGTTTGAATCACTCCAAACATCAGGCACTATTTGAACTTTAAATAAATAAACAAAGAAATCCGCATTAATAACTCCCGACTAAAAATGTACACATACAATCTTACTCACTTACAGGAATTAGAATCGGAATCGATATTCGTGATGCGCGAAGTGGCTGCGCAATTTGAAAACCCGGCATTGTTGTTTTCCGGCGGAAAAGATTCCATTGTAATGGTTCATATTGCACGCAAAGCATTTTTCCCGGCGAAGATCCCATTCCCTTTACTGCATATTGACACAGGCCATAACTTTTCCGAAACTCTTGAATACAGAGATGATCTGGTAAAAGAAATTGGTGCGAAGCTAATTGTTGGATCAGTGCAGAAGTCCATCGATAAAGGCAGAGCGGTGGAAGAAATAGGAGCCGATGCCAGTCGTAATATTTTGCAAACAGTTACATTGCTCGACACTATTGAAGAATATAAATTCGATGCAGCCATTGGCGGAGGCAGGAGGGACGAGGAAAAAGCAAGAGCGAAAGAACGATTTTTCTCACATCGCGATGAGTTCGGGCAATGGGATCCGAAAAATCAGCGTCCCGAATTATGGAATTTATTCAACGGGAAAAAGAGAATTGGCGAGCATTTCAGGGTATTCCCTTTAAGCAACTGGACAGAAATGGATATATGGCAATATATATTAAGTGAGAAAATAAATATGCCATCACTCTATTTTTCGCACGACAGGGAATGTTTCGTGAGAAACGGAGTGATCATGGCAAAGAACGATTTCATGCCATTAAAAAAAGGAGAAAAATACGAAATGATGCACATTCGTTTTCGTACCATTGGCGATATGTCGTGTACGGGAGCTTCATTGTCAAATGCAACAACACTTGAAGATATAATACAGGAAGTGGCGGCATCAAGGGTTACAGAGCGAGGTGGCAGATCCGATGATAAGCGCTCTGATGCCGCTATGGAAGACAGAAAAAAAGAAGGATATTTTTGAAATAATTTTCTCTGTGCAACTCATTAAACTCTGCGAACTCTGTGTTAAAAAATACGAAATTTCAACACAGAGAACACTGAGCAAACAGAGTTTCACAGAGATCTTTGAATAATATAGGAATACAAGAGAGTAATGGTTTCCAATTTTATAAAAAGGGTGTTTTAATAAAATAAAAAAATGAATTCAGCAACCGACGGATATTTAGATATGGAACTTTTGCGCTTTACCACGGCAGGAAGCGTTGACGATGGCAAAAGTACATTGATAGGCAGAATGCTATATGACAGCAAATCTATTTTTGAAGATCAATATGAAGCCATTAAAATCGCCAGTGAAAAACGCGGCGAAGAATATGTGAACCTTGCTTTACTTACTGATGGCTTGCGCGCAGAAAGGGAGCAGGGAATTACCATTGATGTTGCTTACCGTTATTTCGCCACGCCAAAAAGAAAATTTATTATTGCCGATACCCCCGGACACATACAGTACACAAGGAATATGGTAACCGGAGCTTCTACTGCCAACCTTGCCATTATACTTGTTGATGCGCGGAAAGGAGTTATCGAACAAACCAAACGTCATGCGTTTATAGCATCATTACTGAGGATCCCGCACATCGTGATTTGTGTCAATAAAATGGATCTTGTAAATTATAGTCAGGAAATTTATGAAAAAATTAAAAAAGACTTTCAGAACTTTGCTTCCAAACTTGAACTCCCCGATCTTCATTTTGTTCCTGTAAGTGCATTACTCGGTGATAATATTGTTGAAAAATCAGAGAAGATGAACTGGTTTGGTGGATCAACATTATTATATTTACTCGAAACGATCCATATCGGCAGCGACCATAATCACGTTGATTGCAGGTTCCCTGTGCAATATGTCATTCGTCCGCAGTCAAATGAATATCACGATTACCGCGGATATGCTGGAAGAATTGCCGGTGGTATTTTTAAACCGGGTGATAAAGTAATGGTTTTGCCTTCGGGAATTACAAGCAAAATAAAATCGATAGATACATTTACAGGTCCCGTTGAAGAAGCGTTTACACCGATGTCGGTCACGATCAGGCTGGAAGATGAAATTGATATTAGCCGTGGTGATATGATCGTCAGGGAAAATAATATTCCTTCTGTTGGACAAGATTTTGATGTGATGATCTGCTGGATGAATGAAAAAAAGATGAACCTTAATGGCAAATATGCAATAAAGCATACAACCCGTGATGCCCGCTGCATCATAAAAGAAATTCGATATAAGGTAGATATTAATACGCTTCACAGAATTGAGGACGATCCAAATATCGGGTTAAATGATATTGCAAGAATTTCTGTTCGAACAACGGTTCCATTTTTTTATGATAAATATAAAATCAACAGAACTACCGGCAGTATCATTTTAATTGATGAAGCAACAAATGAAACTGTTGGTGCCGGAATGATCGTTTGATTTGCCAATAACTTAATAACTATAAACAAATGACCTTCACTTATAAATACCCCCAGATTGCGGTAACTGTTGATATTATTCTTTTCACAAAAGAAAAAGAAGATATCTTCGTTTTGCTTATCCAGCGAGGTAATCCGCCGTTTGAAAACATGTGGGCTTTCCCGGGAGGTTTTGTTGAGATCAACGAAACACTTGAGGATGCAGCAATGCGTGAACTTAAAGAAGAAACGGGAATAACAGGAATTAAATTAATACAGTTTTCTGCTTTCGGTGCAATAGATCGCGATCCGCGACAGAGAACGATTTCTGTTGTCTTTACCGGGTTTGTTCCTTCAAAAAATATTTATTATTCTGCTGCCGATGATGCCAAAAATGTTGCGTGGTTCAATATAAAAGAAATTGATAAGCTGGCATTTGATCATAGTGGGATCCTGGAAAAAGCAGTCAACGATCTTTTATGCTGAAATTATTTTGGCTATTTTTTCTTTATTTTCCGCAAGTATTCTTTTCGTTTCCTTATAGCCTAATTTATATATTTCTCGGATCTTTGAAATATCAAGAAGCCTGAATTTATCAAGTCCTTCAGGCTCTATAAAAATATCGCATTTTGTTTTCTTGATCAGGTGTGTGGAAAAACTGAGATGAAAAGAACGTTCGGCAATGCTCAAAATACTGTTGAATTCTTCAAAGTAGCCAAAAGGATTAACATGAATACCGATTATATTTTCGCATTTATTTACAAGAGGTTCGACAGGAAAATTATTAAGAACGCCGCCATCAACAAATATCTTGTTCCCGATTCTTACAGGACAAAACAAAACAGGTACTGTTGCTGAGGCAAGAACAGGCTTCAGCAGATCGCCTTTATCAAAATAAACACATTTACCGTTATTCAGATCGGTTGCAGCCACAAATAAAGGAATGGCAAGGTCTTCGAATGTTTTGGCTTTTAAATTATGAGAAATGATCTTTGAAAGCCCTGTCATTTTCAATAATCCCCTTTTGGGAATAATGATCTCAAGGTATTTATAAATTTTTGTTTCTGAGAAAAGATGCAGTATCTCTTCGGGTGTATGTCCGTCAGCGTATAATGCTCCCGCTATAGCGCCTGCACTGACACCGGAAATAACATCAGGAAAAATACCGGCTTCATTTAATGCCTGCAATGCCCCGACATGTGCAAAACCTCTTGCACCGCCACCACTTAAGACCAAGCCTGTTTTATATTTTTTATTCCGTTTTACCACCCGAAGTTTTGACTAATTTGAATTTATAAGTTTTATTTTCTGTACTTACTTTCAATAAATAAATTCCTTCCGGTAAATTTTTTGTATCCAAAGAATAATCCCCTTTTCGAATTGATGATCCAATCTCTTTTGATTGCAAAAGCGTGCCAATAATATCATATAATTGAACACTGACGCCGGAAGCGTTTATGTTTTCAAGATGAAGTTGAATGAAATTACAAAAAGGATTTGGGTATACATTGCAAATTCCTTGATTTTCATTTTCCTTGATTCCAACTATCATTGAGGGTTTTTTTATCCAAATGGGATTTGTATAACAATTGAAATTTTCGGAAGACCTTTTATAAACGGTCTTCAACAAATTATAATTTTTTAATGTGGTTAATTCAGCGCGTATATAAAAGTAATCATTATCATTTATGCTATCTCCAGTGATCGTTTTTTGAATAAGCGAATCCAGATCATAAATGTAAGTACGACTGAAAACATTAGAATCAACAGGTAATATCAAAGTATGTTCGCCATTTTGTGTTCCTGTAATAAATTTTAATTTTTTTAATTTTCCGAATTCCGAAGTGGTTGAGAGGTCGATTCTTAATTTTGCATTCAAATATTCTGTTGTATTAGGTAATGCTTCCTGTCCAATAATGTATTCCAGTGTATTATTATTTCCATCAGTGCTAATTCCAATTGAAACTAGTGGTCCGTCAGAAAAAATCACATGACCGTTTTCAAGTGATGATAACACGTTACTTCCGGCTTGTCCCACTCCCGATGGACAATAAACAAGTGTGGAAGGTTTACCGATAGCGGCATCACTAATATCTGCCGTGAAGCCATAAACAAAATTTGTATTGCTGTAATTGAAATCACCGTGAGCATCGCTGCCAGCCGACATAAAATATTTATAATTTTGTAAATTATTATTACTGTTTTTCATTTTCAATCCTTTTTTAAGCAGGAATTTTGAAACCTCTAAACCTTGTAAAAAACGGTTATAATGATAATAGGTGCTTGTTGAATCATAGGGAGCAAAAGCCGTAATACTACTGCTGTACTCATCGTTCCATGGATTCCATTTTTGATCTGTAGTTTCCATAGCATTCCTGTAATTCCAGATCTGTCCGCCTTTAAGCTTGTTTTTAAATAGTTCCTGGCTGCTGTTGGGTGAATATAAATCCGAAGCAGATGAAAGATCATTACATATTAAAACATCGTGTCCGGGCATTTGTGAGCCATTTGCGAGAAAGCTGGGATCACCTACATTCCATACGCTTCCATTGATCAATGCTGAAAGCTTATCGCCACCGGCAAAGGGATGTGCTGCATATGAAAAACCGCCATACTTGGTCAATGAATCAAGAAGGTCATCTATTGTTACCGAAGTAGGCGTAGTATCTCCGTTTCCATCACCAATGTATGGCATGGAATAAGGTGCGGCACTGCTTGGATAGCTAAGCATGTGAACAGTTTTGCCTGCGCTGTTATTTACCGATGCTTCCATGCCGTGCATGAATATCATTGAGCTGTCAGCAGCATTCAATGATTGCATTTCGCTATTTTCCCTGCTCCAGTTGCTTTTCATGCTTGTACCGTAATTATCATAATCACAGGAGTGATTTGAAGTGATCATCCAGTTCAGACCGATAGCTTTTGCTATTTGCTTTGTTGCATCAAGAGGCAAGCCGAATTCGGCTGAATTATTTGTGTAAAACGAATGATAATGCAGATCCCCTCTGTACCAATCTGCTAGTTTTGGAAAATCATTATCGCTTCTGAACACCCTTAAATATTGCACATCATCTGTTTCCCAATCGAGTGAAAAGTAAACTTTAATATCAACAATGTCGCCTAGTCCTGCTAATTTATCGGGTGGAATAGTAATGGTGAAATACCAGAATTGATGATTTACATTAACATATTTTGTTGCATCGAGCACCGAATAATCGGATGTAAATTGAATAGTGTAATTGGGATCTTTTACAGGAAGACTGGCATCAAATGATTGAATATCTAATGCGGCATCTGTCATTGATTTTGAAGAAAAAAGAGAAAGAAATGCACTATCGCTGTATGTATTGAAAGTTATAGGGTTTCCGAATGAAGTATCCGTCGCATTTTTTAAATATATGCTCAAATAAATCAAGTCGGCATTACATTGAGTTAAATTGGCATCTTTAATAAATATATGAACAGGTATACCATTAAGTTTTCCTTCGCTATCCGTTTTCTTCATTCGCCAAGGTGCATCGGCTACAACATCTCTTCCGGCAACTTGTGTTTGTCTGGTGTCGCCATCTTGTCCGAAAATATTCAGTTGTGTACAAATCAATAAAAAACTCCAGATGATTTTTTTCATAATATTCTAAATCCATTGTTATTGTACAAAAATAACATTTTTTATTGAATTTTTAAAACGCAACATTTTGTCTTTTAAAATTAAATTCTGATTTATAATTCAAATTAATTTTATAGTTTAGTCCCTCCAAAATAATTTACTTATGTCAGAAGAAATAACAGAAACAAGAAGTCTGCCCGAAAACGCTTACCGCGAATTAAAAGAGGGCGAAGAATACAAACCCGTAATGCCCGCCAGTCAGTTCTTTCCTGAGGTAACACTTTGGTCGGTCGGAATGGGAATTTTAATGGCGCTTATTTTTTCAGCAGCAGCAGCCTATTCGGGATTGAAGATAGGACAAGTGTTTGAAGCAGCTATTCCAATTTCAATTATTGCAGTAGGCGCTTCAGCAGCAGCAAAAAGAAAGGACGCTCTCGGGCAAAATGTGATCATTCAAAGTATCGGTGCATGTTCCGGAGTTATTGTTGCCGGAGCTGTTTTTACAATTCCCGGATTATATATTCTTCAGGCAAAATATCCAGAGATTGAAGTGAACTTCTGGCAAATATTTTTCTCATCATTATTAGGCGGTTTTCTTGGCATTTTATTCTTGATTCCTTTCAGAAAATATTTTGTAAAAGATCAACATGGAAAGCTTCCTTTCCCTGAAGCTACAGCTACAACCGAAATCCTTATGACAGGTGAAAAAGGCGGCAAACAGGCTCGTTTGCTTATTATCAGCGGGCTTATCGGAGGTTTATTTGATTTTTCATTTACCTATTTAAAACTTTGGGGCGAAATAATCACTTCAAAGGTTTTGCCTTACGGAACAGCGCTTGCATCAAAAGCAAAAATTGTTTTCAAACTTAATGTAAGCTCGCTGATTTTTAGTTTTGGTTATCTTGTTGGACTTAGATATTCCTTAATAATCGCAGTCGGTTCTTTGTTGTCATGGTTCATTTTCATTCCTCTTGTCAACGAAGTTGGAAATATTGTTGCATCACTCAATGGCGGCGCTAATCCTTTCGATGCAATGACGGCCGAAATGATCTTCAAAATGTATGTTCGCCCGATAGGCATTGGAGCTATTGCAATGGCAGGGATCATAG
>Ga0224523_1000307_pt1 | contig 28946 bp, 7 predicted proteins | sample CFST50metaG_FD_182732 | JGI IMG/M metagenome (GOLD analysis project Ga0224523, IMG submission 182732) | Peat soil microbial communities from Stordalen Mire, Sweden - C.F.S.T50 | ecosystem: Environmental > Terrestrial > Soil > Wetlands > Peat | place: Sweden: Norrbotten County, Stordalen Mire...
TACCCCTATACCTCCAATTATTAGATAAGTCTTAAAATGGCTTGTATTCCTATTGAGGGAGATTATATATCCATCAATATCTAAGGTCTTAAAATACTCATTACTATTAATTACATCTACTAGTACCTTTGATTTATCTTTTGAGTATTTATGACTAATATAGAGCTTATTAGGCATCTCTATAGACTTTATTGTTAGTTGATAATCTAACATTCTTACAATAAACTCATATTTAAGCTTAACTGTCTTATCCTTATTATAAATACTATCTTTATACGTTACTATTCCCTTAGGTTTGTTAATATTAGGTTTATTATTAATAAGACTATCTATCTTTGCTTTCTGAGAGATATTAGTAGCCTCAATAAGAAGCTTTTTATTCTCTAAAACTTTTATCTTATTAAGAAGTTCCTTACTTCCAGCATTTAGTTTATCATAGTCTTTTTGAAGGAAAGATAATTCTACTTCATAAGCTTCTTTTTCAGCAGTGATACTCCCTAATTTATTAGATCTAACAGTCATTGTATCTAATAAGACAGCCTGAATATTATTTTTTGCATTCAATTCAGCTATTTCATTAGTCTTTTTCTTATTTGCTATCCAGAGCCATATTAGAAGAGTAAATGTCCCTATAAATAAAAACCAAGAATATTTCTTTAAAATTGCTAATATACTATTAAGAATTTCCATTTTGTCTACTGTTAAATAATGTTGTTATCTGTGACCCCATTGCTAATCCCCCTAAAATATAATAGATATTAGGATCAATAATTCTTTTAGTTATAATTGAAAATATTATAACCAAAACTAGTAAATGAAAAGACATAGTAGCCATATACCTTTTACTGCTTTCTGGGGAGTTACTATCTAATAATTTTTTATAATAACTAAACATCTCTATTTACTAATTAGATTATTAGTACTAACCGGATGATCTCCTCTTGTATTACCAATAAAATTTAGTTTAAGTGTGGTGAGTTGATCCTGATCTAATTTATTATAAATCTCCCTGGCGTTTTTAGGATTACATAAGGCATTTATATCTGCATCATGTTCTACTTTTTGTAATTGATAATAATTATACTTATCTATGTATAAATCTTCAAGCTCTTGTGTTGTAGGGAGATTCTGTTGTCTATTTGATAAACTAATCATAAATAGAACGATAAACACTAATACTGAACCTATTGCTGTAATTGCCCAATTGAAGAACGTTCTAAATGGAGTCATAGAAGTGTTTGTATACGAAGTTACCGAAAGAGGAATTTCTTTTAAAAGATTGTCTAACTTTTGTGTATGTTCCTCTTGCGTCTTTGTTAAATGCTTTAACTGCTCTAAAATTCCTCCGAGAGTTTCTGCTCTTTGTTCTTCTTTTTCTCTCTGTGTTACCATAAATTCTTACTTAAGGGGATTATAAAATAAAAAACACACGGTTCCTTCCTTTTCTTAAAAGAAGATCCCATGTGTAGATAATAACATTAGGGTCAAATTTATATAATATATCTGATATATCCAAATCATATTACCTTCTATTTTCTGGACTTACTGCTACATTAAAATCCTTTGCAAATTCTGCATCTATCATAGACATATATGTTATAAAAGCTTTTCCCATAGGGAATAACTCTAAACTATATTTTAATGGTTGAGCTTTCTTTAGCACTTCATCTCTATCCATAAGGGGATGTCTTACATCTAATCCTGTTATTTCTAGGAATGAATGCTGTATAAACCTCCCAATATCACTAAATATGCCTAAAGCAGGAAATATTCCTCCAGTGAGGACACTACTCCACTCTCTAGGATCATAGAACATCTCTAATTGAGAATGAAATTTATCTAATACTTTATGGAAATAAGCCATTGAATTCTTAGCAGCTTTATCTTTATCATCTCCAGGTGCTATAAACCCTAAAGAGAATACAGCTCCTGTTAATAATAATAAAGCAGAAAGTTCCCTAGCTTCATTTCTCAGATTATCCCTCACCATATCAAAGAAGTCCTCTTTAGACATAGTAAATTCTTGCCCTGTTCTATTTTCATACTCTTTAGCATATTCACTAAACATATCATCAAGAGTGTTTAGTCCCTCTTTATTCATACTTAGAATATTATAAATTCTCATTGTGCCCTTGAAGATATTAAATCCCATTGTATGCATAAAGAGTCTTATCCTTCCTACATCATATCTCTCTCCCATAGTATTACCTTCATCATCTACTACTACAGAGAAATCATCACTCACTTTAGAAAGAACATCAAATCTCGTCTTAATAAGCTTAGGCATCCATGTCTTAAATACCATCATAGAATTTAACCAGATATTCATGGCAGACTGGTTAGCATCAGAGGCTGTTCTTCCGTGTGTAGAGGTTTCTGCTATCCTTCTTGTGAGTTTTGTAAGTCTATTTAATTCTTCTGTATTAGAGAGATCTAAACCTGGGATAACAAGTTTACCATCTACAAGTTTTTTTGTAGCATCTATACTTCTTGTATTCTGTAGCTCTGCTATCTCATTCTCTATCTGAGGAAGGGCTTGTTTGTATTTCTCTGTAGAGGAATAACGATCCTTGTATTTGTTTTTTACGTATTGTCTGATATTAATGATTTTACCATTTTCATCTACCATAGAATTTTGCAATAGAGAAAGAAATATACTCTGTTCCACATGCTCAGAGGGAAGAGACATCACTGACATTAACTTATCTTTTAGATTAATATTAGTTAATGTAGTCATTCCAGCCTTTTCTAGTTTAGCATTTATAGCATCTTCTCTTAGTGGAAGAAAGTGTTCTACTAGTTGTAGCCACATCTCTTTATTAGGGCCAGAAGCATAATTACGAAAAGACTTTCCTAAATTCTTAGAGAATTCTGTTGCAGTGAAGTACCTACCAGCCTGAGACATCACTTGCATGCTTGATCCAAAAAATACTGCTGCTCCAGAGACAACATTACCACCAAGAGTCTTTACTCTAAAGTATTGGTTTAAGGCATCAATAGTTTTTGTTAGAGAAATAGGATCTGGATTCTCATCTACTTTGTATACTTCATGACCGGCTACAAAATTTATCATCTTCTTCATAGCTTCCTGAGGATGTACATTAATCGCAATATCTGTATCTGTATCTACATACTTCTCCCCATAAAAAAGAGTTCTTACAAATTTATTTAACACCTTACTATTAAACTCATTTCCTTTTGAGACAAGAGCTTTTCCTTTCTCCTTCTGTACCATACCAAACATATTTGTCTCAATATGGTCTTTCATTTGTTCTACATCTTGAAGGATTTTAATCTGCCCTTCCAGATTAATAAGTTCTCTGTACTTTTCTACATGAGAGAAATAAAGCATAAGATTTTTAAATACATCCTCACTAGCTTTCTCTCCATCTCTTGTAAAATCATATGTAAAATACTTAGGAACACTATGCTCGTAGTTTCCATTCATCTCATTAATCTTTCCAAAGCCTGTATCCTCAGGATTTACTCTAAGACTTCTCTCCCAATTCATCATTTCAAGAGGGTTCTCTCTCCATGCTACCTTCTCAGCAAACCCTTTTCTAATAAAAGGGAGGAATGTATTAATTACCTTCTTCTCAATATATCCAATAGAAGCTGCTTCATGATTTACTTCATGTATAAGAGTATAGAGTTCTAATAATGGTTTATTCTTTTGAATTTCTATGTACTCTTTAGAGAGCCATTTATCTATTGGAAATTTCTTTATTAAATCATTATCCCATCCATTAAAGTCTTTCCTGGTAATATCCCATTTCCTACTGAGATCTTCTATAAACTTATTTGCTGTATCCTCATCATGCTTATACTCTAACTTATACCTCTTAACTCCTTTATCTATTCTCTCCTGTGCAGCCTTTTTATAAGCTTCAATATCAATATTATCTTCTATCCATTTCATACTAGGTTTCTCTAAGAGGGCATTCTTATTTACCTCTTTATAGAAATCATGATCATACTTATAGAAGAGCTTATTCATATTTTTTCCTTTATCATCTTTCTGATAAAGAAGATTTATAGCATCTCTCAGATTTCCTGATTTAGAAAGTTCATTTTTTAGTTCTAATAATCTATTTACTCTTGTAAGAGCATTCCTATTAGCTGTTATAGTAGCATCTGTAACGAGTTTATTTAGTACTTGAAGAGAAGCATTAGGAAGCATTGATATGTTATAGAATGTAGCTCCTAAGCCCCTTAAAATCTTCTCTGCGGTAAGAAGACCTGTAACATTATTTACCCATCCAAGAAATTTATTAGTAAACTCTTTAGAGACTTCTTCTATCTCTCTTCTAGATTCTATAATACTCTCTACTTCCTCTCTAAGATTATTTGCTACTCCCTTTCTAAATTCCCAATCTTCTTTTTCTTCATCTGTAGTAGCCTTAGCAGCTTCATCCTTATCATATATTACTTTTCTTAAAGAGAATTCTATCTCTTCAAATGTTAAAGCTACATCTCTGTAGTCATGCATCTTTTCTGCAAACTCAGACTTCTCCTGATTATTAGCATCTCTTACATTTCTATTCTTCCATGTAGTATTCCAATCATCAAGAATATTAGTCCCCTCTTGCTTTATCTTAGAAACAGTTGCAATTAATGGAGATAAATCATGTTTAGTCTGTGCATATCTAATAGCTTTCTCAATAAGATTCAACCTATCATTCTTAAACTGTCTATCCTCTTCTTTTACTTTCTGGCTACTTATTGTAGAGAGCATACCAGAGAGTTTAGTAACTACTTTATCAAGTTTATCATTTGTTGTACTCTCAGATTTCTCAGAGAAAGGAAGAAGTCTTAAATCTGTAATTTTACTAACATCTATAGATCCAATATTTATTCCTGTAAGAACAGGATCCCCTGTACTTTCATCTGTTACTATATTCATCAAAATAGGAATAGCTCTATTCATTCCTATACTCTTAATATTATATCTCTTTAATAGAATGTCCTTATACCTACCAAGCTGGATATTATAAGCTCCCTTTTTATACCATGCAATATCCTGAGACTTCTTACTAACACTCATGAATTTCCAATCGAATATATGCCCCTTTCCGTCTTTATCTACTACTAATAAGTCTAATGTCCCAGCTTCTTTCTCTTTAGGATCATATACTTTTACTTCTGAGAATACTAATGAGTCTGTAGGAAACTCTTTAATAAGATCGGAGAAGTAACTTTCTAATCCATTATAGATAGTATTATCCGTATTACCCAACTTTAATACTCTATCTCCTATAGAGGTTTTACGTGTACCATCTTTATTAAAATATCTCCCATGAATCTCCTCCATGAAAGAGTGATACTTTATTCCAAGAGTTCTTTTAAACTCATTAAATTTCTCCTCCTCAGGAGTAAAGGATTTATTAGGAAATTGTTTCTTATACCAAGCTTTCACCCTATCTGTTACCCTATTCTTTACTTTCTCCCACACTCCCTTATCATTTAGGATTTCATACCAATTATTAGGTTCATCTGTCTCAAGAAGATGTACATCAATGGGCTCTTTTGCTTCTATCTTTCTAAGGGTAGCATCTGTCATTGCTAAACTTTTCTGCACAGAAGACTGCTCTAGGGAAGGGAGCCCTAAGATTTCTTCACTAGAGTTCTCTTGTAATTCTCCTTCTCCTTTTTCTATAAAATTTAATGTTTTATTATAAACATCTAACATACTCTTATATGCAGGAATTAAATCCTTAATAAATTCCCATACTTGATTTATAATACTATTAAGATGATCTTTTATATTTTCTGTAGTTTTATGAAATATTTTATCCTGTATTTTCATACGTACATATTCATGCACATATTGAAATTCTGTTAAGTCTTTATATGTAGAAGTATCTTGCTTATTATAATAGGCTCTTTTAATATCATTCTTATTTTTTTGTGTTAATTCTAAATAGGCAGCCTTTTGTAATTCAGTAGATGTAAGACGAGAAGATACTAAATGAATTAATTCTTCTGCTATTGCCATATCTATATAAGCTCCTTCATTATTTGGAGAAGTTACTTCTAATATACTTTTTAAAAATCCATCTTTCTCATTTATATTAACGTGAAATCCTTCCTTATTAATATACATTGGATGACCATCTGGTATATCTACAAAGATAATTCTATCCAATTTAAGTTTATTTGCAATTCCTCTATTGAATTGATTTCCAAAGAGGGATTGGGCAATACGTAAACTGAGGATCGTTTGGTAGAATATATTCCTTTCCATTCCCACCAATTCTTTTCCCAATATTGTCTCTCCTTGGAATATTTCTCTAATAGACTTTCCTTTAACTTGTTGGTAAGTGGGACTATGTAATATATATCCCTGCATGTTGGAAATGCTGGAAACCATTCCTCTGTTTGGGGTACTGTTCCATGTTCCCCATAAATTGATTCTCTTTGCAGATCCGTCAGGAGAGTCTTTCCATAATACTGTGAAACTTTTTGGAATGACAACTCCTTCCAAATTAATGCCTGTTTCTCCTGTTCCTTGTAAATTTTCGTCAGTTCTTGAAGATATTCGTCTTGATTCATTTTGTATATTTGTTTGGTTTATGATCTTACTCTCTGCCTCATTGAATATATCAATATTAGTTTTCTTATATTGTCCCCTAATAAAGTCTAATATCTTATTCCACCAAGTACGTAGGATAGATCTATTTGCTTCTTCTTTAAGCTCTGGAAACTCTGTATCCCCTTCATTATTATGAATAAACATCTCTGTAAGGAGTTTATCAACAGCTTCCTTTTTTATCTTTCTAATATCTGGTTTACCATTAGGAAGTTGATAATTCTTATTATCCTTATATGCCTCCAGAGTCTTTTTATAGATGTTGAATCTATCAATTTTGGATATCATCTCTGTAATCACATTAGGAGATGTCTGCTCCATAATAGCTGTAGCAACGTGTATTACCTCTTCTGTCAGAGCTACATCTTCTTTACCTTCAGCAATAGCTACAATAGATTTGATAGTATCTGCTAATCCATTTATTCCTTTAACAGTAACATTAGGATTACCTTTAAGATAATCTGATAAAGCTTGAATCTTTATTCCCATCTTCTGAGCTACTTCTTTTATCTTCCCAAGGGTTTCTGGAGAGGATTTAGAAGCAACTACATCATTAGTTTGGCTAAATAAACCATTTGCTAACTGACTAAAATAATTTCCTCTTGTTACATCAGAATTATTATATCCAGCAACATACCAATTATTTACTCTACTTTTTGCTAATCTCCATGTGATATCTCCTACTCTATCTGAAATCTGTTTCAATCTTCTATTAATTCTATCTATATCTCCAGGATATAATGTTCTATCATACACTTCATTATAAAGAATATCTTTTGCTTCCTGTTGAGAAGGATGTAAATTTTCTGTTTGTAAATAAATATTGTTATTTTCTTTAGAAAAGGTTCCTTGATTAGTTACTGATTTAATCTGATTTGGAGATGATACAACTATTTCATAATCATCATTTATTACACCATCTGATTTTTCAATTATTGATAATTCTTTTAATCTTTCACTAAAATTTTTGCTACTTTGATCAATTTTATTATTTACATAATCTACCAACTCAGATTTAGAAGCTGATTTAGATTTTAACCCGTCAAAAAAGGCATAACCTATATCATTATTTTCAACTTTTAATAACCAATTAGCTCTGTCTAATTCATTCTTATCTATCTCATCTTTGTAGTTACTAAAGTGCCCTCTATTAAAATAGAATGCTGGATCATTATCTTTAAATTTTACATTATATGGATTTTTAATATTAAGAAAAACTGGATAAACTTCTTCTCCATAGCCTTCTGCAATATCTTTAGATTTAGAAAAATAAAATCCATAGCCTCTATCTCCTACATCTTGTCGTCCAAAATACTTTAAATTAAACTCTTCAAAATTATCTTCACTTCCATGATAAACTACTAAAGGTTCACCGTTATCATCTACTACCTTAGAAGAATTTTCTTTATCATTCTCCCAATCTCCAAACCATTGTTTGAAAGAAGGTGTGTATACCTGAGCCCATATTCTTAAAGCTTCTTCCTTATCAGAATTCATCTCTAAAACACTATTATAAAGAATAGATTCTTTACCATTAGGAGCATTGACTCTTTCAATCTCCTTAGTATCCTTATTTCTTATAATTGAACAGCTCATTTGTTACATGGTTTAGATTCTTCTTCTTTCTGATTCAGAACACTATTAATTTCAGATTGAGATAATTCATTTCTCACTTCCATTAATATTCGTGGAAATTCAGTTTTCCACTTAGTATTATCCTGTGTATGAGTTAATAGACTATTACCTGTAGCCAATAATTTTTGAAGAGCATTAGTATTTTGACTAAATGAATCTTTTATTATATCCTTCATTATACTTGTACTCCATTTATCCCATTGTTCTACATCTAATCCTGTTATAGTCCTAGCAAAACTTTTAACTCCTGCAGCAGACATGTTCAACATCTTCTTGGTTAATTCTGCTTTTTGCTCTGTAATATAACTTTTAGTATATAAAAGTTTAGCAATTTGAAAAGCATGTTCCACTGTAGGATATGTAGTACTTCCCCATTTAAATGGTCTATTTGCAAAATTACTTAATTCTGCATTTTCATTAGTTCCTGCATAAATATTAATTTTCTTAGAAGTATTTATTTCAGGAAGCCCCTCTGGAGCATTCTTCTCAATAGGTACTTTTTCTTTAAGAGAGGGGAAAAGATCAATAATCTTCTGATTATCTATACCTATCACTTTAATAAATCCATTATCAATTACAGAAGGACGCTCTGTTGTATAGAATTCATTAGCTCTTCTTCCATCTCCCCAGGCATTTATTGCTTTATAAACATATTGCATTACTTCCTTACTATCTTGTATATAAGAAGTCTCAAGAGGATTTCCTTCTTCATTTCTTACCTTCTCAAAGAGTCCTTTATTAATATAAGAATAGTCTCCAGACAAATTTGGATATTTCTTTATTAGTTCAGGTATAATTAACTCCTCCGATTTCTCCCAACTATAGACAATATGATCTGAATTAGCATCTCTCTCTGCTTGTCTCACTGTCATTACCTGAGGAATTTCATTATTCTTAATTGATAATTTCACCTTATCATTCAAAAACTCCATAGGAGGATTATAATAAGGAGTACCATCTTTCTTTGAAAATATAAGTTTTGCCTTTGTATGAGGAATGAGATCATCATTATCCCAATTATTCCTCTCAAAAACATTTAACTTAGCAAAGTTATCAAGATCTTTGATATTCTCTAAATTTAAAAGAGTTTCATTATAAACTTTTTTAAAATCTTCAAATGGGAGGACAGATGTAAATGAGATGTTGGAGGAAGATAGTCCACTCTGTAGGACAGCGAGAGCTACTATTCTATCATATAGATCACTCTTTCCTTGTAATTCATTTCTCACTTCTCTTAAGGAATAGATAATACTATTTTGATCATAAGCTTTATTACCAAGACCTTTTACCTTTGCATTATTCACGCCATTCTCTCTACTGGATATAATAGGTTTCATTATACCCTCTCTCCCAAGAATATAATTATCATACAGAGGATGAGAGGGATCTTTTGCTATCTTATTCATGAGATTTAATATCTCCATACCTACTCCTCCATCTTTAATAAGGATATTTTGTACGAATTTATTCAATCCTAAATTTGTCTGTACAGCATAATCAAATAAATCACTTACTGCTTTCTGAGCCACCTTAGTAAATTCCTTATCTGGTAGATCCATATAGGGTTTTAATACCTGAGTAATGATGCCTCTAACTCTACTTTGATCAGATTTAAGGAAATTAGAGAGAGCATCTCTCATCTTTATTTGTGTCTTTCCTAATACTCCTACAAAAGAATTATTCAATATCTCCTCTACACCACCAATAATTGTATTCTTTGCTTTATCAAGTTGATAGAGTTTCTTCGTTATTAAATATGGATCATTCAAATTAGCTGTATCAAAATTAGTTCCTTGTACAACATTAAATAAATGAGAGGCCATCTTTGAATATTTCAAAAACTCATCAAGCATAAACCTCTGCTGATCTTTTTGAGAATCATTTAGCTTAGAACTTTCTCTTCCCATTGTCTCTCTTAAGTTCTCTTTAGAAGGAATAGCCTTTGTAGAATAAGTAGTCTCTCCATTAGAGGAATAAGCACTTTTCATTGTATCTACAAAACTATCCATGAATAACCAAGAGTATCCAGCATTCTCTACAGAGTGTAAATAGTCCTGAATAATAGGTTGATTCATGAAATAAGAAATAGTATCAATTGGTACTCCTATCTTAGTTAAGAATAACCATGTAGAAGTTGTAGAAGGAGTAGCACCAAGCTCCATAATCCAGGGGCCTTTAGAAATATCTACATATCCATCAATAAACTGAGAGATGATATTAGAAATATCTTGTCCTTCAGCATTCTTAACCATTGATAGAGAAGTTACATTATTCACCTTATTATACTTATCAAATGTTATAAGAGCATTTCCAAGCCATTTTCTATCCTCATCACTTACATCTTTTAACTTACTAGGATCTATATAGATAAAACTTCTTTGATTTTGAGCATGATTAGTCTGTCCCACTGCTGCAATAGCAATAGCTTGTTTACCAGATAAGAAAGCATGTCTAAGCTGAGACATGAACACTCTATCTAACATATTACCCACTTCAGTATAATTAAATCTCTGTGTGAGTGTACCTTCTTTTATTTTCTTGTCTACTACCTCTGTAGCCAATTCTTTTAATTGGTCTGCGGAGTTAGGAGACACTAATCTATTAAAGTTCAGAGGATGAGAGACAAGATTTTGTAGACTCTGTATATAATCATTCTGTAAAGCTTTCCTATACATTTTATCTACATATCCTTCTCTTAGTGTTTCATTAAGAAGTTTTAAGAATAATGCTGATTTCTTCTCTCCAGATCTATCAAGTTGCTCCTGTATTAATTCTGAGCCTTTCATCTCTCTCTCTGAGGCTTGATCTATAATATTATAAATGAGATTGAAATATTTATCATAGAATTTATACTCTTCTCTACTTAAATATGTCTTAGGAGATATAACACTTACTTCTGCATGATTATCTATCTGAGAAGTCACAGAGAGTAACATATCTCTAAAATCATCTTTATTCTCAAGACTATCTATCTTACTCCATATCTTATCAGAGAATAACTTATCATAGAAACTCTTTGTAGCTTGTTCAGAATTCTTAGATTCTACTAACTTAATTCTTCCATCTACATCTTCAAAGACATTCTTCAGATAAGTGGTTAATTTATCAATATCAAAGTCACCTCCTGTCTTTTGTACCATTGCATCAGGAAGAACAATACTATCTCCAAACTCTCTAGGAAGAAATTTCTTTATTACAAAACTCTCTATAGAGTTCTGTCCTTGTGTAGGAATACGAAAACCTATTCCCGATAATATTTTCTTTCCTTCTTCTGTAAGACTTCCATCTTTATTATACCATTCATTTAGAAGTTCTTCATCTGTCTTCTTACTATCAAACCATCTGCCAATCATTATCTCGCAGACACGTTTACCATCTGCATTCACATACCAATTTAACGCATCAGAGGTATATCCAGTCTTTCCATTTATCTCTACCTTCTTTATTCCATTATTTATTAATGTCACCGCAGGAATCAACACCTTCATTCCCCCATTAATCTTCTGGGATGTAATTTCCTTATCTGCTATGGAATATAGAATATCCCTCACCTGACGATAAGCAGGAGTAGCTTCTAATATAGAACTACCTTCCATAAATGAGGAGAGAGCATCACTGATATTCTCGTTAACTTCTATCTTTAGAATCTCTTCTCTAAGAGTAGTATAAGCCACAGCAAAATTATCAACAATATATTTTCCTTTTTCTTCTCTAATACCAAGTCTCTTTAGAAGATTTTGATAACCAGCTTCTGTTAATTGCTCTAATAAATTCTGATTATTCTTAATCTCTCTATAGAGAGGAGATACCTCATATAATTTTTTCTCATCTCCTTTTTGTACTAGAGCTTGCCATTCCTTATATCTTTCCCCTATGTCTTTACTCTTTCCGATAAAATCTATAGGAACTCCTACTTCCATAAAGTCCATTGTAGCAAGCTTTGTAATCTGACTACCACGAGAAACAGAATCATCATCCTTAGAAGGAACTTCTGTCTGCTCACTCATAATATGAAAAGGAATATTAATAATACTCTCTTTAGAGAAAGGAGTAGGATTAAATTCCCCATTTTTATTATATAATTCCTGACTATCAACAGCTCCCACCTTTCTTGAACTATCATATACCATATAATCTACATCTCCCTTCTGCATCTTATTGTATAATAATAAGGCATCAGAGTCCTTTCCTCTATTGAGTTCTTTTAATACTCTATAAGAAAGAGGATATAGTGCAAATTTATCCAATACTACTTGGTTATAATTCTGATCATTTGCTCTATTTCCAGCTACAATAGGCTTAATAGGAGTGTACGCACTCCTCACTCCTGGATTCTTCTGATTAAATTTTTCTAGTTCTTCTTCTGTAGCACCATTTTTATCTAATCTTTCATACTCTATATCATGTCTATACTGAGTTTCCTCTTCTTTACTCCAAGAAGATCTTCTTATCCTAAATTGTCGATAAGCAGGAAAAGAAATTACTCCACCACCATCGGTAATTTTATATAAAGATTGATAGCCAGTAATATCTTTCATTATCCCTAGAATATCTTTACATGTAACACTCTTAAAGAAATCCTGATTAAAATTAGTCCATCCAATCTCTCCCCTCTTAAACCCTTTATTCCATACTCTATCAAAAGCAGAATTCATCTGTGGAGAATTGCTTATTAATGCTTGTCTTGGAGAGTTAAAACTCTTTATACGTTTTAACTCATCTGCATATTGATATGGATCTGAGTATAATAACTTATGAAGTTCAATATTATTTATAACATAATTTATATTCAACAGACTTAAATGATTCTTTACTTCAGTTTCAGAGAGATCTTTAGGAAGATTTACATTATTGAAATTATACTTCTCATTCCTATCCATCTCTAATATGGAATACTGTGTAAGAGTATCTTCAAGTCTCTTATTTAGTCTATCTATATACTTCTTTAAAGCACTCTCAATACGAGAAGAATACTTATTATAGATTTCTTCAGGAGATCTATCTTCACTAAGAATATCATTATGCAACCTATCTGCATCTTTAGATGTAGGATCTCTAAGAATCTCTTTAAAGAATCTCATCTCTTTAGCATTTCTGTCTTTAGCTAAATTCTTTCTATTCTCTCTAACAAGATTGATCTCATCAATTAAATATCCTTTAAAAATCAAATTGATATCATTCATTCCTTTAGAAAGATCCTTTACAGCTTTTCCCATATAAAGAGCCCATTCTAAAGAAGCATCACCAGGGACAAGATTTAAGTGATATCCAGCTAAATTAATATTAAGTTCTTGAATAAGTCGTTCTCTATAAGAGAGGCGAGAAGATTCTTTTTGTCTTCCTTTCTCTTGATTGTCTATACCTCCTATATAAGTAACAGTCATTAAATGTTTTGCTTCCTCATCTTCTTTAGGTTTTCCTTTAGGAGTAAACTTCCTCTGTAGGATATTAGAATTTTTAGAGAAGACATCTGTCTTTAAATATGAATATTGAGAATTTGTCTCCTGAATATTTGCTTCATCAAACACTGGAACTTGAGAGAGAAAATCTGATAAATCACTTACAGGATTTGGGCCTATATCTTTTTGTACTCTTTCTCTATTGAGATTAAAGAATGTACTATCAAAATCTGGATTACTGATAGAAGCTTGTACATACCCAAGATCTAATAACCTTCCCTGAATATCTAAAGATTTTCCTGAGAGATTTACAATATTCTCTCCATCCATTATACTCTTTCTTATACCATTTACAGCTTCCTTAAAGATGGTATTATATTTTCCTCTTAAATTTAAGATCTTCTTTAAATCAAACTCTATACCAAGTTCATTTAAGAACTTTACCATAGCAGGGAGTTTCTCTAATGTATCAGACTTAATTTTACTCTTATCTCCTACATATACCTTTTTATTTGCATCATATTTAAAATAACCAGATCCTTCTCTAGCTTTTCCTACTATAGTATTAGTATAATCATCTTTTAATTGAGCTGCTGCTGTAGAAAGATTTGCATCTCCTACATAAACTTCTCTATTCTCAAAGATATAAAGGTTCTTTACCTCTGGACTTTGTTTTCTAAATGTGCTCCAGAAAGCAGAAAGAAGTCTTAATGAGTGCTCTGTATCTAAATTACTTAAGTCTACAGTATTATCATTCCAATTCCTATTAGTAATTCTTTTATAGAGAGCTTTATAGTTAGGATCTTTCTCTGCCATCTTCCATATCCTCTCAAGCATGTCTTCCATACTTAAGGAATCGTGAAGATTATTCATCAAACTAATATATGTCCTACTTACAGGAAGAAGTTTAACTCCTCCAATAGAAGAAGGAATTGTTCTCCCCTGATCATCTACTTCTGTTATAGTAGAGAGTAGAAGTTTAAGAGTAGCACTCATCTTCTTAAATGAGTCTATCTTAGTAGCTTCTGCATAGTCTCCATCTTTAGACTTATCATCTGCTTGTAATTGAAGTTCATCATTCTCATCAAATGTAATCTTATAAGATCTTAGATAGTCCTGATGCTTGTCTACTATATCATCCCATTGCTCTATAACATCCTTCATTAAAGCTTCTGTCTTAGCTATTATGGGAGCAACTTGCTGTTCAGTAAAATTTTTTTCTTCTACTAAGTTTTGTGCTTCTACAACATCTCCAGCAATAGTCTGTAACAGATCATCTTTAAGTTTAGTATATAATGCTTTCTTATTCTGTTTTAGAACATTAAATAAATCTTCATTATTTTTTATAAGATCATAGATAGTACGATAGGTCATATGCTGAATCATCTCAGACTTTTGCTTGTCTGTTATATTCCTAAGGCTACTATACTCAGACTCTGTTGTTGCTTGAGCATCCTCTATGTCAATAATCCCTTGTTTAGCAAAAGAGAGTTGAGATGCAAAAGGAATATCCTTATATTTTCCTTCATTAATATTTTTAAATAATCCTTCTGTCTTAGTATTATCAATAAAGAAAGACTTAATAAAATTAATTAAATCAGAGAATAATTTTAATATGTATGGTCTTCCTTCGTTTGGCTTCTGTGGAATCTTTCTCTTCTGCACATAATCTCTAAACTCTTCTGCCAATTGTTCCTTGAGTTGCTGATCTGTAGCATTCTTATATTCTATAGTTTCTCCACTAGGTCTGTCTACAAAAGATCCTCTTCTATTACGAAACTCTATAGAGATAGATTGTTGTTCTTCTGGGGAAGAAAACATCTTCCATACTGCTTCAAATACCTCATGATAGGCTGTTCCCACTTCAGCATTATTGTAGACATACATAGCTCCGTCTTTAAACATACCCCAAGCTTGCCTACCATTTGTAGCAGTAATAATATTCTTTACCCTATAGAGAGGAATATTAGGTAGATTTTTTCTTATCCAATCTTCTACCTCTTTCCAATCTTCTCTTTGAAAGTCTTTAATCTTATCTTCTACTGCTACTCTAAGAGCTTCATTAGGATTAGTATTCTTCCTCTTATTAGCTATTGCTTTTAATATCTCAGAATTTACTACATCCTCTTTCTTAGGAGTTTCTGTTATGGAGAATACCTCTTCATCTTCCTTTTCTAAAGCTGAAGTCTTTGTTTCTTTCTCTACGGGAGGAGCTCCTATATAAAATGTCTCTTCCTCTCCATTATCTATCTGACTTTTTATAGAGTTATAGATAGCTTTCTGTATATCAGCCTTAATTGCTTTCTTTAACTCTTCTCCTTTTAAATCGGGATTAGTCTTATTTAATTGTTGTGTTAATCCTTTTACAGCAGTTTCTAATCCCTCTCCTACTCTTATAACAATCTTATCTTTATAATTAGTCTCATCTATATCTCTGAGAGCTGTAAATAATATACGTGTACCAGAAGGAGATGTATAAACATTAGGAGTCTTTCCATTTAAGTCATAAACAGAAGACTCATTCACTGGCATTGGTTTAGAAGGAGAGATGGGATTTATCTGTCTCTCTTCTTTCTTCTCTATAGGGGTAAAGGTGTCTACTTCTCCTGCGTTATCATTGGTATAGAAATAAATACCTGTTCTATTAACATCATTCTTATTCTCTAAAGGAAGCATCATAGTGGTAAGAGGAATATCTTCTCTTGTCTTCTCATTATCCTTATTATTCGTATCCTTTGCTATGAATGTTTTAGAGAGTAAATAAGACTGATAGTTCTCCCATAAACGAGATTCTACATTTCCATCTTTACTTATAGAGAGAATTTCTTCATAGGAATCATTTATTTTTCCTGCTAAAGAGTTATTAATATTAGCATACATTCCTTGTATTACAGTGAGGATGTCATGTCTATTATTTTCTAACTCTGTAGGGGTGAATGGAACTTCGTATCCTTTTCCTGAGAGAGATAACACAAATCTCCCATCTTCTTTCTGTTCCCAGAAGATATTATTATATCCTTTCTCTTTTCTTTCTCCCTCTTTAGTCTCAGGAATTCCCCAATAGACAATAGATTCTAACCAATTAAGAAGACGTTGTGACTCAGGAATTTTTAATCCTTTCTTAGTCACCATATTCTTAGCAATCTCTACAAGAGCTTCATATATTGCTTCTGACTCCTGAACTGTATGCTTTCTATTTTGTAAAGGAACATAAGCATTAGGGAGTTCTAAGAATGGAGTGCCAAGAGGTCTGTTATAAGCTGTAGTACCTTTCTCCACTATTTCATTAGTAGTAGGAATAAATATAACAGCTCTATTAAATAACTCATCATTATTGATTAATCCAGCTTCCTCTACAGAGGTACGAACATTATAATCCTTCATAGGATTTCCTGTTCTCTTACTTATAATAGGATTACCACTCTCATCAAGTTTATCAGCATATTTAGGAAAACCAAAAGAAGAGGCTATTTCATGCGCTTCTCCAAGAGTAGAGTCATTTAGTCTTTCTTCTCTCCATTTATTATAAGCCTCTTTTACTCTATCTGTAAACTCCTTTTCTTCCTCCCTTATCATACTCTCTCCACCATAGTCTTCTGACCATGTTAGATCTTTAAGAGGAAACACCTGAGAGATAATATGATCGAATGGGGATTTTAATTGTTCCTCTGTAAGAGGAGTTCCATCTTCTCCTAATAAATGATCATTCTTATCTACTATTACTAAGGTTATTACCTGACTACCATCTATTACCTCAGATGCCCCCTTTACAATATTATCAACAAATCCTTCTAGTCCTAATTCCTTCTCATTCTTCTTAGTTATAATTCTTCCACGAATATCATTTCTATTATTAAGACTCTCTAAATGGTATCCAAAGTTATTAGCTCTTACCTGAGACTCTTTACCACGCATTACACCCATTGTAGCTCTCCACACCTTATCTACAGCTTTCTTAAGCATCTTGTATTCTTCATCATTGTTTGATGAATGAATAACAGCTTTATTCTCTGTACCAAGAGCTTCTTTAATTAAAACTTTATCCTTTTGTAATTTATCTTCTTCTTCCTTATTCTTTAAATAGGTATCATATATTTCTTGAAACTTATCTAGTAGGAGATTTTTAGCTCTATATTCATCCTCAATCTCTTTATACCAAGAGTTTAGATGTCGGAGCCTCTCATTAATATCTATAAGCTTCTCCTGATTAAGAGAAATCTCTTCCTGTTTATCTAAGACATTACTCTCTAATACAAGATCAGAAATAAGACTTTTCAAATTAGGAAGTTCTTCTAAGTCTCCAGTCTCTATCTTAGTAAGACTATCTTTTATCTCTTGTGAGAATTCAGGATAGGATTTTCCAATACTATCTCGTAGAAATTTAACTATATCCTTTATAGAATCTGTCACCTCTTTAGATAACTCCTTTAATTCTAAGATACTTTTCCCTGTACTCTGTAGAAGATCATCTATCCAGGAAACTTGTTCTTTTAACTCTTTTAAAAATTCTCCTGTATCTTCTGGGAGTTCACTTAAATTCTGAGAGAAGTCTTGAAAATAAGATAGATCCATTTCTAAGTCAGACTGCTCTTTCTGAAGACTATCTATTTCCTTTGTAATATTATCCTTAGCAGTAGTAAGTTTATTAATACTCTTAGTAGAAGTAGTTAATACTTTAGAGAATTTTCCTTTTAACCTTTTTTGAGGATTCTTCTCTCTCAACTGCTGGATACTCTTAAAATCCTCTTCAATATCTTTTAGAGATCCTTTATGCTTATTTAAAAGATCTATGTTTTTTGTAAGGCTCTCTCTTGTGTCTCTCTCTAATTCTGCAATTACATCTAATCTAGCTTGCCTGGATTTAGCTAAAGATTGTTGCTGCTTTTCTAATTCTTTCTTAGATAGGAATTCTTCTCTTGCTATCTTTTGTTCAGGAGTCTCAAGGGTACTTATCTTATTAATTCTTGCTTTATCAAATCCCTTCTGAGCAATGAAATGTTCATTAAAGATTTGTTTCTTATCTATTTTATCTTTAGCATTTTTATAAACAAAATATAATTTTCCATCTTCATACTGAAGTCTTCCTTGTCTCTTACCACCAAAATCTTTCCCAAAATTATACTCATACACATCATTTCTATGTGTATAGAAATAGTTAGCTGTCTTATTATTCTTTAATCCTTCTACTGTAGATAGATTATAATTCTCTAATACATCTTTGGAGACATCATGAATTGTCCCATTATAATCTTTTACTTTAATAGTACCATCCTCATTATCTCCTAAGATAGAGAGTTGATGAATAGGAACTTGTGCGTCTAATCCCTCTTTTTCAAAATCTACTGTCTTTCCTATAAAATAAGGAGTATTTAAATTAAGAACTTTATCTCCTCTCTTCGTCTTAAGAGTGATAGTTTTAGTAGGAGCCTCTGGATTCTCTGCATTAGCTTTCTCTGCTTCTGCTTGTTCTTTTATATCTGAGACATTTTTCTTATAAGTATTCCATGTATCTTGTACAGCTTCTTTATTTGTGTGTAGAAGATAGTTGGCAGCACTCTTGGCAATGTCTGTTTGTAATCCCTTATTCTCTTCCTCTATCTGTTCTTTTCTCTCTATAGAAGCAGGATCATCACCTAATGTTGAAGCTTCAAATTGGTTATTTTCTAATTTAATCTTTGACCATATAGTGTTAGCAGCATCATTAAAGGATTGTAATTTTATATTCTCCTTGAACTGATTGTAACTTTTTGCTTCGTCTTTATCTTTAAGATCTACATTATCAAGTTTTAAGAAAGTACCATATCTTTGATCTATAGTATTATATACTTTATGAAGAGCATCTACCATAGCCAAAGACTTACTTAATATTACATCAGGAGTCTGTTCCACCCCATTTATAACATCATTCTTCCTATCTGTATCTAACTTAACCTTAGAAGCTTCTAATGTAAGGAGCTTTTCAAATGTATCTTTTCCTTTAGAATCCTGAAAGAATGTGTACGCTAAATTCTGAAAAGAGTTATTCTTAATATCTTCAATAGCCTTTTTAGCATCATTAATCTTATCTAAGTTATCACTTGTATTTATAGCAGTGTAGGCATCTAATATCTTAGCATGGTTAACTAACGTTCCTGCTAAACTAGTTCCAAGTTGAGAGAGTTTATCCTGATCAAATGTTGCTTTACCATCTGTTAATATCACCTTACCATTCTCATCCTTATTCAACATGTTATCCATTGAATAATAGAACTTCTTATTAGCCACACTATTATTCAAATCTGTCAAAAAGGACTTATTTCTATCATCTGCCTTTGAAGACTCTCTCCCTACTATACCTCTTCCTACACCAAATAGAGAAGTAATGATACCCTGTATTGTACCAAGAGCTAAGTTATTCTGCCCATTAGGATCAGAATAATTCTTTATAAACTCCTTCCAGAGATTTTCTCCATTAATATCTCCATATTCTACATGCTTCTCCCCATTCTCATCTGTTACTATCTTTCCGTTCTTTGCATCTTCAATCATTCTTCCAATAGCTACTTGCATACTTTCAGAATGTCCATGCTCAAAACCTGTACCTATTACTTTTCCTGCATTGTATAAAAATCCATGTCCACTCTTCTCTACAGAGGATATTGCTCCAGAGGCTAACTTATCAACAGCTTCTTCTCCAATTTCTTTTCCAAGAATCTTATCAAGAGCATTTGTAGCTGCTTTTGTAGAGGCATATATCTGAGGAACCTCTATAAGAGAGGTTAATAATGCTAATGGAGCATTCAACTTAAATGCGATTTGTCCTCCTTCTACAGATCTGTCATTAATTTCTTCATCTGTATAATTATTCAATCCTTGTGCTTTCTGTTCCAAAAGAGCTTTCTTAATAGCTACTTGAGACTCCCTTGCATTCAAGGCATTCTGAGCTGTTGCATTTATTGTCGTTAACTCTGCAAACTGTGCAAGATGAACTGCCGTTTTAAACTTATCTGCTACAGAACCTAACTCCCCAGCCTCATACTTAATACCAGTAGAGGCCATCTTAGTAGCAACATTCCCCTCCTCAATAACTTTATCAACTAATATTTTACCAAGCTTAGAATAATCATTTCCATTATTAGCTATGGATTGAATAAGTTTAGCCCCAATTCCTTTAGCCTCTAAACCACCTTCTGTCATTACTGTACCAAATAGTCCAATACCTTTAGCTTCTAAGAACCCAGGAGCTATTGTTGCAACAGTAAGAGCTATCCTATCTACAGCATCATCAAGCCACCAATCGGAAGTTCCTAATTTAGCCCAAATATTACCATTTGAATATTGGCTGGATTTATATATAGGACTTCTCTCTTGAACATTTTCTTTCCATGCATCAGCAATCTTATCCATAAAGTTATCTGTCATCAATGAGAAAGCATGTCCCTCATTAACTACCTTCCCTTCTCCCCCAAGAGCTTCATCTCCTAAATTAACTGCTCCTCCAACTAAAGTCCCCACAGCTCCTCCTAAAAATCCTGCTGTCTGTACTGTGTAACTTAATGTCTTCTCTACAAGATTATCTGTTGCATTTTTAAATCTATCCCAACCAGATTGTCCCCATCTTGCATAATCTTCCTTGTCTTGTATATTAGGATCATATACTTTATATCTACTATTATCTTTAACCTCTTTCTCAGAGATAACTTGTTCTAAAGGGGATTTATCAGGAAGACTTCCATAATAGTCTGCAAGTTCAGAAGCAGTCTTACTCTCAGTAGGAGAAGTATTAGGAGTCTTTACTCCTGGTATAGAGACAGGAGCAACTCCTGGATTATATACAGGGTTAAATGTAGGTGAACTCTGATCAACCATTATAGCATCTAATCCTTTAAAATCTGGCATAACTTATAAGATTACTTTGTATTTATAGTACCATTAAAACTAGGTATCTGCTTCTTTAATTCATTTACTACTTGCTCATCCGTTAGATTAGCAAAGAACTCACTGACATTCCCTATTGGGATACTATTATCGAAGACTAATGTCTTCCAACCCTCAGAAGTATTTACTTGAATACGTGGATATACTTTAGCATGATTTCTATCTGTTACAGCATCTCCTACTACCTGAGAACTTTTTATTCCTGGAAGATTTTTCCAAAAGGCTCCTCTTGGATTTTCTCCTTTAAGACAGTTTGTCGTATTATCAAATTGTATAAATCTATTTTCTATTTCTTTTGTGGGAGATGTTTGAGCCTCTGGTATTTGAGTTACCTCTATAGGGGTAAGAGTAATTTTTTGACTTTCTCCCCCATGAGTAATAACTAACTGCTTAGTATCTCCATCATGTTCAATATAATAATTTAAATCATTCTTGTCTTTTCCTGTTAACCAAGAAGATATTTTAGTAGGATCTGTTCCTTGTTGTTTCCCAGATTCTGTAGAGAGTCTATCTAATAAACCAGAAGTTAATGTAGCATATCTTGCTTTTATCTCTGGAGTAGACCCTACACTAACTAATTTTGATACATACTGAGGGTTTCTCTTAATAAGTTCATTATCTAATGCTTTATTATATGTATCAAAGTAGTCTAAGTTTTTATTAAAGAAGGGTCGGTATTCATCTACAAGAGTTTTAGAGAGACCACTCTTATATAAGAGTTTCTCTCTATCACTAAAAACAGAAGTATCTGGCTCATTAGAGAGTTGATATCCTGCTTGTGATGTTATAGGGTTTAACTCATTAAATTTCTTTAAGTAATTAATAATCTCTGTAGGAGAAAATGAAATAGGAACTCCTTCTACATTTCCTGTAACATTATTATGATTGGCTAACTCCTTATCAATATCTTTCTTCTTATCTTTTATTTCTGGAAGATTTGCTACAGTAGCCTTAGCATAATCTAATATAGTTTGACTAGCTCCTGCTTTTAATTTTAAATCTATTATGCCATCTATCCTATCTTTCAGTTCTGGAGGAATAAGTTTCTTTAGAGGCCCATCATAAGTACCTTCTGCCATAGCTGTAACATCAGCAGGAGAGACAACAACTGTAGGATCTTTTGCTTGAAGTCTAGTTGTAAGAAGATCAGCAAGAGTCTTTGTCTCATCATTAGCACTATTTATATTACTAGTAATGTCATTAGATATTCTTGCTTGGGGATCTTTCTCAGTATAGGTAGTTCCTAAAGTAGTAGTCCACTTATCTGCATCTCCATACTTCATCTCAAATTCTTTCTCTGTGAGATCAAATTTCTTATCATTTAACTCTGAGGCATGTACATCAAGAAGATATTTTCTCTGTGCTAAGTCTAAATTGGCTCTTTGAATTCCATAGTTTTTCTCCCAATGTTCCGATTCTAAGTAAGGATTTAAGTTATATTTAAGAGTATTCTCCTCCCAAGAGTGAGCATTAGAAAACTGTTTTACCATAGCATCCTTATAGAGTTCTCCTTTTACAGCATTAGGATTTGAACGTATTTGCGCAATACTATTTTGTAATTGTTGTTTTAATGTATTCTGAATACTCCCCCCCTCCCCTATACCATCTTGTAATTCCTTAATAGTACTTTGAGCCTCATTATAGAAATTAGGATTTCCTTTCTTTAGTTCTGCTTGCTTCTGTAAATCTGCTATCTTAGTTTTTACTAAAGAGACATTCTGTTCATATTGTTGTGTAGCATGATTAATAAGATCAGTTGGAGTATAATCTTTAAATTGATATTCCCCAGAAATCTGCATCTGTCGAAGATCATTCTCATTAAAAGAAGCTCTTAAAGCATTCTCTATCTTCCCAGAGGTAATACCTTTCCATCCATGTTCAACCATAGCAGCAGCAGTCTTTCCATATAGTATTTCTCCTGTTGCTGGATCTGTTTGCCAGGGAACTTCTGAGTCATTTCCAGATTCATGAAGAGACTTAAGTACCTCAAGCATCTTTGGCTTTAAATCATTATATTCTATATAATTACCGCTATATGAAGCTTTTAAGTCATTGTTATTAATGTAATCATTTACTCCTTTATCAAAATACCAATCATTTTCTACAGATCCTTTCCCATTTTTATTAGCAGATTCCTTATCAGTTATTCCTTTTCTTATTCTCTGTGTAGAGAGGACAGCATTCTGTACAGTAGGATCTTTAACAATTTGATTAGTCATTCCTGCCACAGAGTTCACCAATTGGAAATTAGAAAAGTCTCCTGCTGCAACAGTCCTTAGATTATTACCAAGAGTATTAAGCTTACTTTGTAAGTATTGCTTATCTACATCTCGCATAACATCCATCCCTGCCACATTATCTATCTGAGATTGTATCTTCTGTACCCCTTCATTATATTGCTGTTGCTTCTGTTCCCCAACGCTCACCATCGCTTGTACAGGGAGTTGAGAAATATAAGGAGAAAAAGTTGGGGGAGTTTTATCAGTCCAAGAGGCCATTGCTTTAAATTTTAATAATCAAAATTAATCAAAAAGGTTATATCGTACAATAGAGAAAGTAATTCTTTATAACTAAATTAGTTATAGCCCTCTTATCGCTTTTAACAATGCTCCATTTCTTTTAGTTTTTATAGGAGTAGTCTTTCCTCCTATATCAGGCTCATCTACTGTAGCTGATTCTGCTGGTTGATAGTTAAGAAGTTTTCCTGCTTTATATTGAGGATAGAAAGTCTTTCCTCCTATAGTGATGGGACCTCCTGCTTGTGTATTTCCTACATTAGGGATATTAAACTGAGCAGGAGCATTCATATTTACAGCTCTTCCATTATTATCATATCTATAATTATAGAGATTTTCATAGGTCTGTAATGTTTTATTCTCTAATTGATTCTTAGCAAACTTATCACTAATGGAATTAAGAACAGCTTGTGTAGCAACTTTTGTATTACTCTTAGCTTCTGATTGTCTCTGGTATTGCTGATCGTATATACCAAGATTCTTCAACTGAGCATCATTAAGCTCTGCTCTATTTCCACTATATACTTTATCCTTTTCAGCCTGATTCATCCTAAATTGGTCTCCTAATACCTTCTCATTAGCTCCATATTTTTGAGCAGCTAATATAGACTGCATAGCAGGATTACCTTCTGAGAGTCTCTGCATAGATCTAAAATCTGCTTGATTCTCATTTAATTGATCCTGTAAAGAGATGTCATAAGGAACATTCAATTGAGGATGATAACCTTGTGCTTTTACAGGTTCTAATTGATTATTAGAAAGAGCAAACATTTCTCCTGAAAGACTACGAGGATCTAAAGGTTCTGCATTGCTTGGTCTAAAGAAAGGTAGCATATTACCTACAGTGTTTAACCAATTAGGCTTTGTTTTATTCTCTGTAGTAGGCCTATTTTCTACAGGTATAGCTTCCATTTTAGGAGCATTATTGGTAATTACTTGTGGAGGTAATGGTTCTGGTAGTTTCATACTTAAAGAAGAGGGTTGATTACCTTTTCCTAAAGAGAACCAATCTAACCCAAAATCATTAGCTGTAGGACTAGTCTTATCCTTAAGCTGTTTATACATATCAGGATATTTACTCTTAACAGTGGCCTGTATTTTACTAGGAGCATCTGCTCCCCATTTCTCAGGATGAAGAGGATCTAATCCAGCATCTTGTAAAACTTCTTTAGGCCAGCTACTAGCAATCTTTTGAGCAGATACTCCCCCATAATAAGGAGAGTTTCTAGGATCTGCATTCTGATGAGGAAGAACAAAATTTCCTTCTTCTTTTTCCTTTCTTATAGAATCATAATCTAAATAGTTTCCTTCTCCCAGATGACCAACAGAAGACCTCTGTACAGGAGTAGAATTTACCTGTGTAGTATCAATAGGAGTAATTCCTGGATAAGTATTACTTGGAACATTTGAGGTATTATCTACAATATTCTTAACAAAATCTGCTCCAGTGGCAGCCTTAATAGAAGCTCCATTCTTAGCTTTCTTTATCTTTCCTTTAGCTAGATCTTCTGCTACTAATCCATGTTCGTCTGCTGTTTGATTAATGGCATCCTGTAAATGTGCAGCCTGTTGTTTCTTATTTGCAATATCTTTTAATGCCATATTCGCACCAATAGTATTAGCTTTTTGTGTAGAGAAATCTAATTTATCAAAAGGAGTTTGAATAGGCATATCAGCTAACTTATCTGTAGCACTCTCTATAATCTTATTCTGTTTATTCTCTACTTTTGAAAGGCTAACTATATAATTTTTAAACTTTTGATTCTTTGCATTAGGATCATCTAAATACCCCTTAGGAATAGAAAGATTACCAAAGACAACTAAATTATCATCTTGTGTCTTTACTGCGGGCTCTCCTCCTTCTACCTCTATAGAGGTGTTACCAAAAGATGTATCTATACCACCATTCTCATGAGAAGGCCCTTTAAACATAACAGTCTCTCCATTATCAGGAAGATTAGGATTATATGACATAGGGATAGCTTCTCCATTATAGACTTGTAAGTCTCCATCTAAAGGAGCATTACCTCCATTCTGCATAAAGGAAGAATATTGCTGTTGAGCTCCCTGCATTCCATTAGCTATACCCATCATACGGATGTTCTGCATTGTGTTTGCATTTAACTTATTAGTTTTCATAGGAGTCCTATCTATAAGAGTACCAGCCCCTTGTCCCACTAATTGTCCTATAGCAGCTCCAGCAGGGCCTCCTATAGCTTCTCCTACATATTTACCAGCAGTACCCCCAAGTTCTCCTCCTGCATTCTTTCCTGATATAGCAGTCATAGCTCCGCTTAGTTTACTAGCCATCATACCATAAGGATCTGGAGAACCTCCAGAATTTCCACCCATCATACTAGAAAGATCTCCTCCTCCATTTCCACCTATACTTCCTAACAGTTTTGTAAGATCTCCACCACTCTGAAAACGAATAGTTTTCCCATCTTTAGCAAGAGGATTAGTTCCTACACCATTAACAGGAAATAAGTTCTCTCTAGTAAAAGAATTATCTTCTGGTCTATCATACATTCTTGTAGCTTCTTCAGGTTTAGTTCTGGAAGCCTGAAGAGTTAACTTACTAACATCATTCCATTGTTCAGCTTTAGCTTTCTTCTTCTTCTCTCCTATTAAATCTACAATTCCTTGCGCAACCTCTTGGGTAGGGCCTTGTGTTAATTTAGTAAGACTCCCTAATAAATCACCTCCTCCAGAATTTCCACTAATCTGAGGAGCTTGTGGAACACCAGAATCTATCTGTTGTATTGTTTGCCCTTTAATCAGAGATCTATCTAATCCAAATTGTTGCTTACTAGAATCTCCTGACAAGTTATATCCTAGTTGTTTAGGCATTAAAGAGTTTGAATTAGGAGTAACAAGAGGCTTAGGAGTAAAAGAGTTTAAACTATTTGCTATTAAAACTTGATTAGAGTTCTTATCTATTTTACTATTAGCATCATCTGTTAATCCATAACTCTTAAAATTATCCATATACTCAGGAGCATAATTCTGAGGAGTATTATAGTTAGTAGGATTATTTAGGAGGTTATCCCCGTAAGAAGATATAACTTCTCCATTCTGAGCTTTCTGTATATTAGTTCCCAATTGAGCTTTCCTAAACTCCTTACCATGAACTTTCATAAAAGCTTCTTCTGAGGGGTATTTCTTATAAAACTCAGCCTCTGTCTTACATTTTGCTATTTTGAGAATCTTATCTTTCATGGGGTTTCATATTTTGATAGCCAACCTTTAGGGGCAGACTCATTATTTGTAAAAGTAATAATATTTTTTCTTAAATTACCACCAGTTCTTAACAAAGGGAACTCTGTCACCTTATTTCCTTTATACTTATACTCTTGCTCTGGATGCATCAATTGTACATCGCCTTTATCCGAAACTCCTAAGACAGGATAACCAACTCCCTTCATTGTTATCCTATTGGAAGGGATTTCTGTTATCTCTCCAGGATGATTCCATTGCCCCATAGAATCCTTTATAACTCCTCCATTCTGAAATTGTCCTCCCCATGCAGAATTATAATTCTCTCTATGAGAATTTATTCCCCATCCTACAAAACCTTCTGGAAAAGAGACAGAAGAGTTATTATAGTTTGGTTGTACAAAACCTCCTTCTTTATATTTCTCCAGCCAATTCTCCTCTTCTTCTTTTTTTTTATCATCTTGTTGAGATGCTATTATATTAGCTGTTGCTATAACCCTCGGTAGAGGAGAAGAGATTATTTGAGAAAGTTCTGGTATATTTTCTCCCACCTTCTTTGCTTGATCTACTCCTTTGTCTGTTAATTGTGTATCATCACTCCTAAAATTACCTTTAGTATTGTCTGTAGTCTCGCCATGCCTAATTACGTATATAGGGCCATTAGCTCCATCTACAGTAAAGGAGTCTCCTGTCTTATGATTACCATCTTGTTTTGTATATGCTATCCTATGTTCTTTAGAGAACTCTTCTGGCTTCCCTAGTTTATTCCATAAGTTTATTAAACCAAATACAGAGTTATGTGTAATAATAGCTGTATTAGCAGGAGCAGTACTTAGAATATTATCGAATGTAGGAATAACTCTATTCACAGCATCATTAAAACTCTCTCCATTATCAATCATAGGTTGCTCTGGAGAGTTAATAATATTGTTATGAATAAAACTATTCTTATCCTTTGTCTGCTTACTACCAGCTAATTCCCCAAAATCAAATGTCTTGAAAGCATCTGTTGTTGCTATTGAGGGACTATCATTACTATATTTCTCTAACCATTTCATAATTACTTATAAGAGATCATTGTGTTTCCTAGAATGAATTGACTGACCAAATGTATATCATTCTTATCGTCTAATATATTTCTTATCTTAATCTCTTTAGCCCTTAGAGGGGCTCTCTTGAATGATCTATTCGTATAATCCATATTTGAATTATTAATCACCTTATCTGTAGATAAACTATCACAAGAGGTTACAAATAATGGTTTACTTCTATCTTTTACTACATCATAGAAAGTATTATATTGATAGAGATTATCTGTCTTAGTATATAGAATAGTCTTACTCCCAGAATTATATTTAGGATAAGTCATAAGCTTCTGTAAGTTATTAATAGGCTTTGGCTCTAATTCTAATATCCCAGAACTCTGTTGACCATTGTAAAGAATTACCTTATTAAAATACCCATCTGTCTCTACTTTCTCTGCATAGCTAAACACTCCTGAATCATCTGGAATATACTTATATGTCTTTGTATAATCTATAACATTCTGTAATATTTCATCCTGTGCTCCAAAGTAGAAAGGATATTCAATTATATAAGGATGAGTCACTCCATAGAAATGATTGAAATGTTTTACATCAGTAAGATGTCTCCATAAACAAGCTTTCTGTGAAG
>Ga0224523_1000309_pt1 | contig 28823 bp, 12 predicted proteins | sample CFST50metaG_FD_182732 | JGI IMG/M metagenome (GOLD analysis project Ga0224523, IMG submission 182732) | Peat soil microbial communities from Stordalen Mire, Sweden - C.F.S.T50 | ecosystem: Environmental > Terrestrial > Soil > Wetlands > Peat | place: Sweden: Norrbotten County, Stordalen Mire...
GATCGGCGCCACCAATCGATGTAGCTGCCGACGGAAGCTTTTTAAAGTTATTTTAAAATTGAGTGAGTTATATAATCTACCCGATTATCTTTAAAAACAAAACCAATTTGATCAAATTGTTTCCTCCAGCGTTTTTGATAAATATCCTCTAACCCTAAATCCTCAGGAGGAATATGGAATTTGTAAAAAAGTGCAAAATTAAAGTTGGTATCAATATTATTATAAAAAAAACCATTTGCTTTGCCGAATTTTGCAATTATTTCATCCGGCGTTAAGCCTTTATTTTGCGAATTACTAAGATCCTCTATTCTTGTATAGGGCAAAGTATGTGTGGAATCGACATAATTGAATTTAATCTTCGAAATTATTACTTCCTGATTTGCTCCGCAGAAAAATAAAAAAACTAAAAACAAAATAATAACTATTTTATTCATCGAAGCTCCGGAAGTTAATGCGCAAGTGCGGACATATAAGGATCCGCACCTGCCTATTTCAAAATAGATTCCGTTTGGTTCATTTAACGATACTATTGAATTTTTATTACTACGGCATCATAACCATGCCAAAGGTAACCCCTGCAAATACAATTAAAAAACTGCACAACAACATTGGGATGGGTTGATATAACAACAAAAGGAAAAGGCGGGCTTGCGGCCCGTCTTTTCCTTTGTGAATCTTCCGATTAGTCTATACTTATTGCATTATGAAGGTCGAGCGAATCCTGCTTGCGGCCTTCCCTATTTCAACAATATACAGACCGGCTGAAAGGCCTCTGGGGGAAATGGAATACTCGCCTGCGCTAAATTTCCGGCAATCCATCGACGCGACGGTTTTTCCCTTAAGGTCAAAAATGCGTAGGTGCGCATCCGTGGCCTGGCGCAGCCTCATGATGATCGTTTTACCGTGAACAATGAGTTCCGGAAGCGCCGGGGCAAGCGAACCGATTTTTTTGAAGCCCTTGATCGAAGCGCTACCCGGCACATCCGAAAATTTAACCAGGGAGATTTTCGCTCCTGCGGCTGCTGTTGACCATGCGGTGCCCGGGTTATTGAAATTGGCAAAAGTGTCGTTATCAGCCCGGAAATTATCGAAGTAAATAACGCCGCTGTCGTACGGGGCGCCCTGCGCCGACCACTGAAAGAGCACCTGACGCACATCCGTCAAGCCGGGGGCCATGAAATTGGCGAAAGGAACGGTGTCGGTGATCCATTGCCCCTGCTGCACGGCGGTTAGATATAACGTATTGCCGGTCGCCGCGCTCCAGGTATAGCCGCTGTCTACCTTGAGCACCGGAATAAGTTGCAGGTTCGTGGAGCTGCCCGACTTGATAAACATATCGAAAATCAAATTGGTTTTGCCGGTAAAGTTTTTCGAAACGCTTGTCCCGAGTTCGAAGTAATTTGCGCTGCCGCTCGTGGCGGGTATGTTCGTCAGATCACACTTCATGACGTCATTATCGGCCGTCACGCCGCCAACCGGTACATCGGAAAATTTAACCTGGGTGATTTTTACGCCGGCTGCGTTTGCGGACCAGGTAATGCCCGGAGCATTGAAATTATACAAGGTGTCGTTGTCAACCCTGAAATTATCGAAGTAGATGTCGCCGCTGTCGTACTGGGCTCCCTGCGCATACCATTGGAAGAGCAGCTGGCGCACATCCGTCAGGCTGGGGGCGCCGAACGCGACAACGGGAATAGTATCCGTAATCCATTTCCCTTGCTCCACGTATCCTAGATTCATTGAGTAGCCGGTGGCAGGGCTCCATGTATAGGCGCTGTCCACCTTGAGCACGGGAACAAGTTGCAGGTTCATGGAACTTCCCGACTTGACCAACATATCGAAAATCAAATTGGTTTTGCCGGAAAAGTTTTTTGTAATGTTTGTCCCGAGTTCGTAGTAACCGGTAGCGCCGCTGGGAGCGAGAATATTCTTCAGATCAACCTTCATGACATTATTATCAACCGTCACGCTGCCCAACGGAACATCGGAAAATTTAATCAGGGATGCGCTTGCGCCTTCTGCGTTTATTGACCATGTAGTGCCCGCGGCATTGAAATTGGCCAAAGTGTCGTTGTCGACCCGGATATTATCGAAGTAGATGTCGCCGCTGTCGTACGGGGAGCCCTGGGCGTACCATTGAAAGAGCAGCTCACGCACGTCCGAAACGCTGGTTGCGCCGAATGCGGTAATGGGAATAGTGTCCGAAATCCATTTCCCCTGATCTATAGTACCCAGATTCATTGAGTAGCTGGTTGCCGGGCTCCAGGAATAGGCGCTTGTTACCTTGATCACCGGAGTGAGTTGCAGATTCATGGAACTTCCGGGCTTGACCAACATGTCGAAAATCAAATTGGTTTTGCCGGTAAAATTCTTGGTAAAGCTTGTCCCCAGTTCATAGTAACCGGCTGTGCCGCTGGGGGCGGGAATGTTCTTAAGGTCGATTTTCATGACGTAATTGCCGGCCATATCCACGATCGTCACGTTTTTAATCATGATGTCGCTTTGGTGGGCGGCGAAAAGCGCTTGAAGCGCCGGGGCCGTAGTACCGTAATAGCCGAACAAATTGGTGGAGTCCTCGCTCATGGCCCAGCTTAACGCACCGGCATAACCGTTCGAATAGGTGTAGGTAAATGCATCGTTGATCGTTACCGTGCTCTTGAGCGGAAGACCGGTGGTCGGCCCGATCATGGAAGCGCTCCAGCTTCCGGCCGGGAACCTGCCGACCATGACGGGTTTGTCCATGTTCCAGAAACTTGCCGGGTGACTGAACGGCGACAGACTGTCGGCACGGTATTCGGGATCGTAATGGACCATGTAAAAATCGAGATATCCGCTATTGTTTCCGCCCGCCGCAATCAGTTTGCCGCTCGAATATTGGCTTCTATATTGAAATGACGCGATCCCGGTCGTGGCCATTTTTTTCGAATTCTGATGAATGAATCCCGCTATCTTGTTGGTGATCCTGAGGATGTCGTTCTGGGTGATCTTCTTGGGCATGGTCGTTGTCGAGTCAAGCATGTTTTCCGGTTCGTTGAACACTTCCCAACACATGATCGCGGGGTGGCTGCCTACGCTGTCGAGCATCGGTTTCAAGGCATTGCTCAGGTAGGTGTCGATATTCGACGGGACGGTCAGGAACTTGTAGTTATTGTCAAGGCTATAGTTACTGTAGGATGCCTTGGTTCCGGGTATGAGCATGTCGAATGAGAACAGGCACATGGAAACCACGACGCCATAGGCATACGCGGTGTCCAATGCTGCGCGCATATTTGAAATGGTTTTCAACCCCAGACCGGTCACGGCCCCGGATGTATCGATTTTGGGGCTGTGGGAGGCGTCGGTATGAAGCCACCAGCGAAGGGAATTGCCGCCGGCTTTTCTTATTTTTTTTACCTTATCGGTAAACAAATCGATATTGACATTTACATCACCGACGTCATTTCCGAAAGAACTCGACGACAGCCACGCTAAATTCATCCCGGATAGAAAAACCTTTTTACCGTTTATTACCGGGAAGTTTCCATTCATTGAATCCTTCACCGTTTGAGGCGGCGTGGCAGCCATTGAGACCAAGGCCATGCAAAAAAGTACAGCGAATATTTTGTTCATCATCGCACCCATCATCACTCCTTTTTAAATGTTTGTAGTGAGTAACTGAAAACTTATAAAATTAGTGTTCAAGCATAAAAGGAACGTTCAGCCGCGGAAACCATTTACTTTAGACGTACCTATTTGGAAGAGGTAACCGCTGATTGCCTATAACGTCCATCCTGGGAAAACAAGGTTCGGGTTCCACTGCTTAAAAATTATGTATTACGTTCGATAAAAGCAAATTTTCCATCACTCCTCGTTCTAAGAACAAATTATAGACTATTTTTAATACATCGCCAAAGTAGGCTATAAAATTAAAAATACCCCATAATTGTTCTAAATTATTCAAGCAATATTCATTTTTTTTCTATATATTAATCTATAAGAATATCTTCATCTTTCAACTGTTCAGTTCTTTTAAAAGAGGGAGGGAGTCCATGAAGTTCAAGCTTATTTTCTCCGCGGCGATTGTCGCGTTCTTCGCGACAGGTCTTATAAAAACCCAAGCCGCAACATACAATCTTACCGTATTGGCCGACAAACAGATACGTCCATGGGACCATTTCATTGAGAGGGGTGTGGCAACCGACCATATGAATGGGGCGATCACCACGGCTTATGGAAGGGGCTGGGGCACTACCTTAAAGGCAGGACACGATCAGGCGGGTTTTCAATATTTCCGGGGGCATGCGATTCTCGGCGATGAAATCGGCTTGGTGACGGCCGCCACCGCCACTTCGCTTACGTTAAACTGGACCCGCTTCGATTCCGTGTATAACATGGGCATACATGGAGGCATCCGGCCGTGCCTCGAAATAAGCTGTACCCCGCCGGCCCTTGCATCCGGCACGCAAATGGTCACCGTGTCTTACAAAGCCAATAAAAGCCCTCCTACCAAATACGGATGGGGCCAGTGGATGAACCTCATGGACAGCATCGTAACACATTGCGAGAAGAAATGGGGCGTTGACGAAGTGCGCAAATGGTACTTTGAAGTCTGGAACGAACCCGACTGGTGGTATATCAATTTCAGTCCGGATTATGTCACGCTGTATGACTATACGGTGACCGGTTTGAAAATGGGAGATTCGCTTATAAAAGTAGGCGGTCCGGCTTGTGAAGGCGGCAATTCTTTCGGAGGCGGAAATACGTTTCCCACGCTGCTCACGCATTGCCATACCGGCACCAACGCGGCGACGGGAAAAGTCGGGGCACCGCTCGATTTTCTCGCCTATCACTGGTACGGCGCGGGCAACGTTATGGATCAAAACGGTGACATCGCCATGTATCAAAAATTTATTTGGACTAACATAAACTCAAAATTTAGCTGGTATAAAGGCCTTGTCATCTGCGATGAACAGTCATGTACGGCGTTTGACCAATTTGGACTGCAAGCCGGAACCTGGCTGGCCTTTGCGGCCAAAGAGCTGGTTGCCAATGGCCCGCTGTATCCGCCTCCGTATATGTTGGATCATTGGACGATTTCCGATTTATATGAAGAAAACGGCGCCAATCCGGGGGGCGCTACAGGTCCTAGCGGAGGCATGGCATTGTACAGCCGGGGAAATAAGGATTATCCCAATTCCTGGGATATTGGAAAGCCTCCTATTAATGCGTATAATTTGCTGAAAAGGCTCGGTACGATGGAAGATTCTTCTTCCGGCGGCGGCGCCGCAAACGCGGATGGCGTCAATCTCATCGCTACCTCCGACAGCTCGAACAATTCAATCCAGGTGCTCGTGTACAGCTTTTTCAAGGCTAAAGGGACGAGCACCTCGACCACCGACAATATTACGCTTACCATCAACAATATTCCCTGGGCGCCCGGGCCGGTGCGCGCTGAGCAATTCCTGCTTGATGCGACGCACAGCAATACGTCTTACCCGTGGACGCAAGCTGGTAGCCCGGCTTCCCCCAGCAATGCCGTATGGGACCAGATGAAGGCCGCCTCGGCGCTGCAGCATTATGATTCGGTAACAACGCAGACGCTAACGGCAAAGACTTTTACCAAGACCTTTCCGCTGAATTATTTCGGCATGACGCTGCTCACCCTCACCAATCCGAGCGCTTCGGCGATCAAAAAACCGGTGAACGCCGCAAAACCCGCTTCACAGGCCGCCCTGAGCGCGGACATCCGCGGCGACAAACTCACGTTTACGGCGCCTGAGCGTGGCCTGTATACGATCGGGCTTTACTCGACGAGCGGGCGTAAGATATTTGAATCGGTCAATTATTACACGGGTACGGCCGCCATTACTCTGCAAAAAATACCGGCGGGCGTCTATATCCTGCAATGCTCAAATCCGGCGTACTCTCTTGTTAAGCAGATCGCGGCGAGGCCATAAGCAGGTAACGTCTTCTTTCCAAATCCCTTCCACCGAACTTTCTCTCTCCGTGAATGGAGAGAGAAAGCGCGGGAGGGGCTCCGCGTTCCGGCGAAAAGCTTAAGATACTTGTTTCGAGACTTCCCGCGAAAATATATTTCCTCTCAATAATCACGCGATCACCGTGACTTTTAATTGGAGATAGCGCATATCGAACTATCACATTGTCGAAATGCGGTCGCGTTGCGTAACCGCATCAAAGGAGGATTAAAATGTCGTTCATTAAAAAACAGGGTTGGATTACAAGGCATAAAGCCATACTTTTGTTTTTTTCCGTTTGCGCGGATATGTGTTACGGACAATCCACATGGGAATTAGTAACCTCGCCTCCTATAAATAATAATCTGAAATCAGTGACTTTCGGCAATGGCCGATTCGTAACCGCCGGGGATAGCGGTACGATTTCAACATCGCCCGACGGCGCGGCGTGGACAATAATAAATTCGGGTACAACCGATAATCTGAAATCCGTGGCTTATGGCAATAGCCGGTTCTTGGCCGTGGGAGATAACGGCATGATCCTGACATCAATGGACGGCTCGATTTGGACAAAAATGACTTCCGGAACGACCGTTGATCTTACAACCGTCACCTATGGCAAAAACCTATCCGCCGGCCAGGGAGGCTTCGTGGCAGCGGGTGATAGCGGCATGATCCTGACCTCCGCGGACGGCGCAATATGGACAAAAAAGAATTCGGGGACAAATGATAATTTTACCTCAATAACCTATGGCAATAGCCAATTCACGCTTGTGGGTAATTCCGGGGATTATGCCGGATCGGGAGGCGAGATCTTTTCCTCTTCCGACGCCGGGGAGTGGGCATTAAAAAGAACGGGGGATTATTGCTCTCTCTCTTACGTGACCTATGCCAACAACGTGTACATAGCGTTAGGCGAGGGGGGAGCGAGTGACGGGATAGTTTTGACGAGCCCCGACGGAGCGAGCTGGATAAAACAAACCCCGATTGAGGAGTATATTCTTTATTCCGCGGTTTTCGGCAATAACCAATTCGTGGGTGTTGGGGATGGCGGCATGATCGCGACAACTCTTGATGGCGTAGATTGGACGCCACAAAATTCGGGTACTTCGAAAATACTCTCTTCAGTGGCTTACGGAAACAATACCTTCGTGGCCGTTGGACGATTCGGTGTAATTTTATCGTCAACGACCGATAATTCGGCGATACGTCAATCGCCATCGAATAAAACCAATAACGGCATGAAAATCACTATCGTAAAAAACCGCATTTCCGTACTATGGTCCGCCTCACTCGTCCGCAACCCAAGTTCCATGGACGTATTCACGGTTTCCGGAAAAAGAATTTATTCCGCGCCGGTCATGGCGAACAATGGACGTATCGCCGTTTCCGCAGCGGATTTTCCGACAGGTAAGTTGCTTGTGTCGATTACGGATGCGAACAAGCGCGTATTGACGTCGGCATTTTTTTTAACTAAATAAACCGCCGTTTAATCGCAGTTTCCGCTACAAGGAACAAACGGAGCATTCACGCCGGTCACGGTGACCGAGGAACCCGTAAGGCTTCCCGACGAAGCGGTAACGGTAACCGATCCGGCGGTTTTCATTTGAACGACCGCGTAACACACTCCATTCCATGCATTCCGGCTGTTGCCGCGGTAGGATTCCGCCTGATTGTTCCCGCTGTCGACCGCCTTGATCTCTCCGGCGGCGCCGGTCAGGTCGAATTTCACGGCATTGCTTGCGCTGGAAACAACCGTGCCGGTGGCGTCGACGATCGAAGCTTTGACATACGCAACATCGTTCAAGTCGGTCGTTATCGTAGCGTGATCCACGGTTAAAAGCACTTTTACCGCCGGACCGGTTGACGTTTTCGGGGGGGTTACACTCTTGGCGGCCCAAATCGCCGCGTACTGGTACCCCGCGTCTTTGATTGCTCCCATGCGGTCGACCAATCCTGATCCCGTAGGTTCTTTGCCTCCGCCGATAACGGGCCATCTATTGGGGGATTCGCCCAAATAATCAGCGCCTGTCCAAAGATATTCACCGACGATCTGTGGATTTTTTCCGTAAAAGCTGGACCACTCGCCGGGGTTCATTCCCATCTCGGTCGATACGCCCGCATGGTGAGGGCTTGTCTGGGTAATTGCATCCAGAAGCTCGCTGGTGCGGTAGTTGACGCCAAAGACATCGAGGATGTTCAGCGTTCCTCCCGGATAATCGCCGGCTTGTTGGGGTTGGAAGAGCGCCTGCGTGACCGGCCTGGTGGGGTCGTTCGTATGGCAGATGCTCACCATGTCTTTCGTGATGGGCACACGAGTGTCGATATTATCGCGAATCTCGTTGCCGATGCTGTAGAAAACAACGCTCGGATGGTTGCGATCGCGCCTGACGACATCGTTTAAATCCGTCTGATACCATTTTTTGTTGGTAGCGGGATCTGTTTTATTGAAATAGGCGGCGTAATCGCCCGGCATGCTGTATTTGTGCCCGGTCCACACGTCGAAGAACTCATCCAGAACCAGGAACCCCATCCGATCGTAAAGGTCCAGCACCTCGGGCGCGATTGCGTTGTGGGCCGTTCGGATCGCGTTGACGCCCAGTGTTTTGAGTATCGCCAGGCGGCGTTGCATCGCGCGTTGGGGCACGGCCGCGCCAAGTCCGCTGACATCGTGGTGCAGGCAGACTCCCTTGTGCCGAACGGTTTTCCCATTGAGCTGGAATCCGGTTTCGGGGTCGAACTTGATTGTCCGTATTCCGAACGAAGTCACTTCATCATCCAAAGCCGCAGCGCCGGATTGCACCGTCGTTAAAACCTGGTACATATTCGGCGATTCAAGGCTCCAAAGCTGGGGGCTCGCGACCGGTATATCGATGGCGAAGTCCGCCGAACCGGCCGCCGCGATATTCTGCGCGGTTGATGTGACGGGAGAAAGTTTCACTCCGCTTGGATCGATGACCGTGGCTTGCACGGTCACGCTTTGGGCCGAAGTTCCCTGATTGACCACCGTGGTCTGCAGATGAACCGCGCCGGCGGCAGGCGTCGTCACGAACGTAGCCCATTTATCAATGTGAACCGGATTGACGGCGATGATCCTGACGTGGCGGTAAATGCCCGCTCCCGTGTACCATCGCGAAGCGGGTTGAACCGAGTTGTCGGCCTTTACCGCGATCACGTTTTCGGCGGTTCCCACATTCGCTTGTCCCGTGATCTCGTAGCGAAACGTCATATAGCCGCTGGGACGGGTTCCAAGAGCCACGCCGTTGATATACACGGTGCTGTTGGCCATTACTCCGTCGAATTCTATGAAAATACGGCGGCCCTGCAAGGTAGACGGAAGGGTAAAATGCTTCCGGTACCAGCCGATGCCCGCGGGAAGATACCCGCCATAGCCTATGGTCGGGGCGTTCTGATCGTATGGCCCTTCAATGCTCCAATCATGCGGCACGTTCAAAGGGCGCCACGAGTCATCGGCGTAGGATGCCTTGTCGGCGCCGGAGGCGTCGCCTTTGTAAAAGAGCCAATCCATATCAAACGGAATGATTGTTCTAACGGTGGCGCCTTGTTGGGTTGATCCGGTATCCCTGAGAAATATTGAAATGCTATCGATAGGTTTTTCATTCCATAAAACCGTTTCGGGATAGTATCCGGGTTTGCTTGCTATTATTGAATCGACTCCGGCTGCGGACGCCGCTTTCTTTGATACATAAATGCCGGCCAAACCGCCGCCAAGGTCTCCGATTTTAACCGGCATACCGCGTTGGTTTCCGCTTTCGTTCACCATGAATCGAAATGTATTTAATTCATCGGGAGATTTTATTTTGCCTATATACATTCCTTTCGCGAGATTGCCGAGAGGCATGGACCAAATCCCTTGTTCAAGAACGGAATTATTGAGCACGGCCGCCACCTTGCCTGAAAGGCTGAAAATTTCCGCCTTAATATTCCTTTGATTTTTATTAGCGAAAATGATTCCCCTGCCGGGAATATAATGAGGCTGAACCCGGGAATTTTTTAAAACGCCGTTTGGGAGAATGGATACCTGAAAAGAAGAAAATTGAAAATTACCGTTACCATCGGTTGTATCTATTAATCCTTTTTCAACCAATCGCACAAGGGCATTCGCAATGGGTTTTGAAGTATTTAAATCCTTGACTATTCCTTTAAGCGTTCCCGTGGAGGAAAATGACGTCAGACACAATACGGCAACCAAAGTCATGAAGCGTTGTATTCGCACAATATACCCCTTTATTAAATTATCCATGACCTGATCCATCAATAAGGAGCAGGCTTATCAATTATATAGTGGCTTAATATACGTGAACGTTTTTAAATTTTTATCTTTTCTTGGGAAATGGATTTCATAGTGTTGACCACGTGGTCAACACTATGAGTACTCGGAGGGATCATGGAACGAAAAAACGAACCCGCCGAAGGTCGGATACGGTAACTGACCGATCCCTCATTTTTATACCCGCTTTATCCTTCAATCGGCCCGATTTTTTTCAATCTGATCATCGGCACGCCGATTGCACGCGATGAGACCAGATCGACCTCTAACCGGACGATCCAGTCGTTGTTTTCGTCGGAGTCAACCAGTACCTGGTCAACACGCCAACTTTTTTTGTCCTCAGCCGGCGTAACATAGGTATGACGTATATTGCGCGCCTCGGGATCAAGGCGAATGGACCCGTGGTCAAGACGATACCGTTCCATGGTTTCGCGCAGACGCTCCGGCGCCCAGTCCGGTTCGCTATCCGCGTCAAGGCTTTCAACCTCCGGCGGCGCATTTTCCCCGTAAAGCGCGGTCCGCGCTTTTTCAAAGTCAAGCATCGTCAGCGCGCGCAGAAACGCGAAGATCCTGGTCCTGACGGCCGCGGTAAACGACTTGACATCGCGCGTTATATCCCGATCCGCCTCCTCCGCGCCCGGCGGCCTCACCGGCGGCGTCTCCTCACGCTGATACAGCGGATCGCGCATTTTTTCCCATTCGTCCAAAATACTTGAATCGGTCTGCCGTATCATTGCCCCCAGGTACGTTTCGATCTCGCGTACTTCGTCGGTTTTAACCGCGTCGGGAACGGTCTGCGCCAGCACGCGGTAGACGTAGTTGAGGTGCCGCAGCAGAAGTCCTTCCGCCCGGTGCAGGTCATAGGCGCGCACATAGTCGCCGAATGCACTGAATGTTTCGAACATTTCGCGTGCGATGGATTTCGGCCTGATGTTCTCTTGCCCGACCCATGGATGTTTATCGGAAAACGCATTGAATGTCGAGTAAATGAATTCGCGGTTCGGTTTGGGATATTCCAGCTTTTCCAGTTCCTCGATACGTTCTTCATACGGAACGCCGTTCATTTTCATTTCCGCCATTTTCCGGTCTTTTATTTTGTCAAGTTGCTTGCGTAGAATGAAATCGGGGTCCTCGACGATCGATTCGGCCAGGGTGAGCGCATCAAGGGCGTGGTCCGGCGATTGCGCGTCTAAAAGAGGAATGGTATCCAGTAAATAAAGCGACAGCGCCTGATCCAAAGAGAAATCCTCTTGCAACTCGACATTGACGCGCAGCTTCGCGCCGCCGGAACCGGGCGCGACGAATTCGATGAGCCGGCGATCTACCAACGACCGGAACAGTTGCCAGGCGCGGTTTCGATGCGCTTCCTTGAGTTTGGCCGGATCATGACATGAGCTGATAATTTCCCTAAGCGCCGCGCACCCGTCATCGGGCCTGCCGAGTACGTTGAGCAGCATCCCGTGCGATACCTGGAACCGCGACGCAAGCGGTTCGGGTTTGGCCGCGATCAACCGGCTAAAGGTTGTTTTATCCCATTGCACGAAATTTTTATCGGGCGGCCTGCGTTTAACGACCTTCTTCCCGGTAGAGGCCCGTTTGGCTTCAAGTTGAATATTTTCGATCACATATTCAGGCGCCTGCGCAACCACCCATCCCACATCGTCGAAACCCTTGCGGCCCGCGCGGCCGCTTATCTGGTGAAAATCGCGCGCGCTGAGAATAGCGGTTTTTTGGCCGTCGTATTTGCAAAGCCTGGTAAACAGGACGGTACGAATAGGTACATTGATGCCTACACCCAGGGTGTCGGTTCCGCAGATGACCTTCAAAAGGCCCTTTTGGGCAAGCTGCTCAACAAGCACACGGTATTTGGGCAGCAGCCCCGCGTGATGAACGCCGATTCCCTGCCCCAGCCACCGTCTGATATCAGGCCCGTAAGGGCTGTTGAATTTAAAACCGACAAGCGCCGCCGCGATCGCCTCCTTTTCCGGCCGCGAGCACAATTTGATGCTGGTGAAATTCTGCGCGTTCTGGGCAGCATCGAGCTGGGTAAAGTGAACGATGTACACCGGACTCTTTCCCTCGTCGATGAGCGTCTGCACGGTAACGGGCAGCAAGGTGTCGGCATAGGAGAAGGCTAAAGGCACCGGACGGTCCGCGGAACGAACCGTGCTCGAAGGACGTTGGGTCAGCCGCGTCAGTTCCTGCTCGAAAAAGGCGGTATCTCCCAAGGTTGCCGACATCAATAAAAACCGCGCCTGGGGCAGTGTGAGCAGCGGCGCCTGCCAGGCAACGCCCCGCTCGCGGTCGGCGTAATAATGGAACTCGTCCATAATCACTTCCTGCACGTCGGCGCGCGCGCCTTCCCGTAAAGCGATGTTGGCGAGAATCTCCGCCGTGCAACAGAGGATCGGCGCGTCGCGATTGACCGATGCGTCGCCGGTGCTGAGACCCACGTTATCGGGCCCGAACTCGCGGCACAGCGTCATCCATTTTTCGTTGACCAGCGCCTTGATCGGGCAGGTGTACACCGAGCGTTTTCCTTCCGAGAGCGCCTTGAAATGGCCCGCCATGGCAACAAGCGATTTTCCCGATCCGGTGGGAGTATTGAGAATCACGTTCTTGTCTTCGAATAATTCCAGGATCGCGCTCTCCTGGGCGGGGTACAGTTTCAAACCGCGCGCATCCACGTAGCCGAGAAACCGGTCCAGCAGCATGCCGCTGTCCGCCTCACCGGGGGAAGGAAGCAAATCAAGGAGATGGAGCGTCATGCTCGTAACCGATGTTCGGGGTGAAAATTCCCGCTTGCCTGCCGGATTCTTTGAATTATCTTGTCCAGGTTTTGAAGAAATCTCGACCGATCCTTTTTCTGGAATTGCGCGGGCCCTCCCATGATCGCCCCGGATTCGCGCAGCCCCGCCAGGAGCTCCCGTGAAGCCAGGGCATTGCCGATATTCGAATCCGTAAATTCATTGCCCGTCGTGCCGAGCGCGCTTGCGCCTTTTTTCAGGCAACGAGCCGCCAATTGAATGTCCCCTGAAATCACGATATCGTTTTCAGCGATATTTTCGACAATCCAATTATCAGCCGCGTCGAACTGATCGTCGACAACGATAAGCTTAAGCCAACTATACGGTGGGGTCCGCATCCGCGAGTTTGCGACAAGCGTCACTTGTAGTCCGTAGCGCAGGGCGACGTTATAGGTTTCCTGCTTTACCGGGCAAGCGTCGGCGTCGATGTAGATATGCGTCAATGAAGGAGCTCCTGCGTAATACTAATAAACATACTTCGAGGAGGGTATGAGCGCGGGAAATTCGGAAACCGCCGATTTTACAATACCGCTTTTGCATTCTACCGCATCAAAAAAAACTTTTGCTGTATTCATTGCGGATTGTAGATTATAGAATAACAATATTTTCCATACTTTAACCGAAGGGGAACCGTCATGTCCATTACCGCTTCACCGGCCGCAACCGCAGTGGCCAACGGCAACGACGAAAAAAGCTACCGCGGCGCTTTTATCGTCATCACTACCCTCTTTTTTATGTGGGGTTTCATTACCGTCCTCAACGATATTTTAATTCCCTTCCTTAAAAAAATATTCGAGCTGGACCGTTTCCAGTCCATGTTCGTGCAGTTTACGTTCTTCGGCGCGTATTTCATCGGCTCGGTCGTGTATTTCATCATTTCGGTGATCTGGGGCGACCCCATGAGTAAAATGGGATATAAAAACGGGCTCCTCCTCGGACTTGTCATTTCGGCCATCGCCTGCGCCGGATTCTATCCGGCCGCCGCGATCAGGGAATACGGCCTTTTTTTGGCCATGCTGTTCGTACTGGGAATCGGGTTTACCCTCCTGCAAATAGCGGCGAACCCGTACGTGGCATTGCTTGGCAAACCGGAAACAGCGTCGAGCAGGTTGAACCTTTCTCAGGCCTTCAACTCCTTCGGAACCACGATAGCGCCCATCATCGGCGGTTTTTTAGTGTTCCATTTCTTCGCTAAAATAGGCGCTCCGCTGCTCAATGCCGCGGGCAAACCGGTGCTTACCGATACCGGCCTTCCCATGACCGCGCTTGGCGTACAACTCCCCTATCTCGTTTTCGCGGGGGTTTTTCTGCTCCTTGCTCTGCTCATCAAGTTCACGCATTTGCCCCAGTTCATCAGCCATGAGCAAATTGAAAAAGGCATCGGCGCGCTCAAGTATCCGCACCTTGTGTTGGGCATGGTCGCGATTTTCGTTTACGTAGGAGCGGAGGTGAGCATCGGAAGCCTCTTCATTAATTACGCGAAGGAAGTCGTCAGCTTTCCCGAAATCACCGCGAAATCGTTTCTCGCCTTTTACTGGGGCGGCGCGATGATCGGACGTTTCCTGGGCGCCATTTCGCTGGGAGAGAATAAAAGCCCGACGTCGATGTATATGAAAATGCTGGTGACGGCCATCGCGTCCTATTTGCTGATTTACGGCATTGTGTATTTCGAGAGCGTCAAGTCGGGCGCGCCGTTCGGATTCGGCAACGTCGTGCCGTTTATTCCGCTCATGGCCGTCCAGTTCATCGGCTTCATTATCGGAAGGTCGCATGCGGGAAAAACGCTCCTCGTTTTTTCGATAACCGTGACAGCGCTCCTGATCGCCACCATGGTTACCAGCGGAAAGGTGGCCTTGTGGATGGTCATCGGCGTCGGCCTGTTCAATTCAATCATGTGGTCGAACATTTTTACCCTTGCCATCAAGGGTCTTGGCCAGCATACCTCGCAGGGATCGTCGCTGTTGGTGATGATGATCCTTGGCGGCGCCCTCGTGCCTTTGGCGCAAGGAAAAATCGCGGATATCATGCATGGGTATCATTGGTCGTTCGTTTTGCCGATCATTTGCTATTGCTATCTGGCTTATTATGGTTGGAAAGGTCATATACCGAAAAAGGTAACGGCGTAATTTTCAGACCTCACCCCACATTCCCCTCTGGCCCTTCGACCACTTTCAAAGGTCGTCCCAGAGGAGAGGGGGGCCTGCTTCGGCAGGCGAGGCGAGATCTCAGATTGTGGAACATAAGTTCAACGAAATAAGTTAATTTTTAAAAGTCTAACCGGCAATAAATTAAACCCATTATATATTATAGACTACCTTATAAACCTTCGGGGAAATAGGGAGCACCATTTTTTCATTACCACCCGCGAGGGTGATAGAAAGAGACGAGCAAATAAAATGACGCTACATCGAATGAGCGTGATGGCATTGTTGATGGTAGGGATCGGGACTGGCGCGGTTTGGGCCGCCGAAGAGTCGGATCAGGTTGAATTACAAACTCGGCTTTTTGGAATGGGTTCGTATGAATTCGGCCAGATCGTAATGGGACAGTATGCCTGGGCAAAAAACATTACTGAGACGAATAAAGGCAGATTAGACCATTATTGGAACCAACAAGGTTTATTGCAAATAGGCGTTGCCGTTAAGGGCAACAACGGGCTCAGTATGACTCTCGCGGGAGAGGGCGCGATGCTATTCCCCTACAGTCTGCCCAGCGATGGAAGCGGATTCGGCTTTGATTATTTGCAAGCGCGATTTAAGTGGTATCCGTCTCAATTAGAGGGAGACTACTCTTTTGGTGATGCCGACAATCCCTATCTTAAACTCGGAGTGGGATATTTTCCATTTAAGTATAACCCCGACGCGCGCAACTTCGGAGATTACCTCTTACGCATCAATTCGTATCCCCAATATCTTCCCACCACCTTTGACGCATGTTACACGCGTTTGCTGGGCTTCCACGCAACCGGCAAGCCTTTACCTTCCCTGCAAGCGGATTTCCTTTTGACAAGTGAGACGTACCTATGGCCCCTCCGGGACTTTTCCATTTCGCTCCTTGTAAACTACAATCTGCTGAAGTTCGCCGATTTCGGCGCAGGCGTAATGGGAGCCAGGGTTTTCGCCGTTGATGACCAAATGACCAATCCGCCGCCGGGGGTCCAGGAAAAAGGATGCGATTTTACCTTTGCGTCAACAAAATTGATGTTTCGCGTCGCGCTCGATTTTAAAAGGTTTATGCCCTTTGAGTTTTGGGGCCCCAATGATTTTCGCTTGTATGGTGAAGCATGTCTGAACGGATTGAAAAACTATCCGATGAATTCCACCTATGCTTCAACGAGCGCTTTTTATCCTGGCTACAATGATATTTTAAAGCGGATACCGGTTTCCATGGGATTTAATATTCCGACGTTTAAAGTTTTGGATGTACTTTCGCTTGAAGCGGAATGGTGGGATAATAATTTCGCCAATAGCTATTGGAGCGTATACCCCACAATAGGCGGTTACAAAGAACTTCCAAATCCGACTAAATACAGTGTCATGCTTCAACAAGGACTCCGCATTGATCCCTATGGCGGAGCATGGCATTGGTCCGTTTATGCTAAAAAGACCCTTTTCAACAACGCAAAACTCGTTTTCCAGGCTGCAAGAGATCATACTATTCTTACAACCACGCTTACGGGAGGAACAAACGGCGATGCGGAAGAGGCAATGGATGGGTTTAGAAATTGGGGATGGATGGCAAAAATTGAATATGGATTTTAGGAGAATAGACGTTTTTAATATCGAATTAAAAATAAACACGCCATAGAGGAGAAAAATATGCATCGTTTGCGAAAAACAGTTTTATTCTTGGGGTTTTTTGCCGTTTCGAGTTGGGCTCAGCAAGTCTCTGAAGTCACGGATTGGAAAATGCAGGACAGCGCGGCCGTCAGCGCAACCACCGGTGACGCGATTTCAGCGTCGTCCTTTGACGCATCCTCATGGTACGCGGCCACGGTTCCCGGTACGGTTTTGCAAACCCTCGTTGACAGAGGAGTATCCGGATTTGAAAATCCCTGGTATGGCCAAAACATGGTGAACATGCCGGATTTGGCGGCCGCGCAGAAAAGATATTGGTTCCGTTCCACGTTTAACCTAACCTACGCCGCGGGTCAGCGCGTTTGGCTCGAATTCGGCGGCATCAACTATTTTGCCACCATTTTTGTCAATGGAACGCAAGTTGGAACAATGTATGGGGCATTTAAAGAAGCCAAATTCGATGTTACGGATTTAGCAACTTCAGGAGCGAATACCGTTGCTGTAAAAATCCGAGGCAACTACTATCCGGGAACCTACCACCATAAGGAGAGCGGCAATTGCGGTCCCAACGGAGGCGTCATGTCGCGAGACGGTCCTACTTTCATGGCAAGCCAAAGCTGGGACTGGATGCCGACCATTCCCGATCGTGATATGGGTATTTGGAAACCTGTATATGTGAGAGTCACCGGTCCGGTGGCGCTCAGACATCCTTGGATTCGGACTACTAATGTAAGTACTTCCAGCGCAACGGTCCCTTTACAAGTAACTTTGGTGAATTCGGATACGACGGCGGTTTCGGGCACGACAAAAGCCAATGTAAACGGCTCCACACAGTTTTCCGACCAAACGGTTTCAGTACCGGCAAAAGGTTCCGCGACCGTTACTTTTCCAAGTCTGACTATGAGCAATCCACTATTATGGTGGCCAAACGGTTACGGCGACCCGAACCTGTATACCTGCAATATTTCCTTTACCGCTACCGGCGCCACAGCGCCCTCTGATACTCTTTCATTTAAATTCGGCGTTCGACAATATGGGTATTCAACATCCTCCGGCAGCCTTATCATCAGTTGTAATGGACAAAGAATCCTAGCTAGAGGCGGTAACTGGGGGATGGATGAAGGGATGAAGCGGTGGGATTTGCACCGGCTTGAGGCTCAAGTAAGATATTCCAAAGAGATGAATTTTAATGTCATCCGCGACTGGATCGGTTCGACCGATCGCGAGCCGTTTTATGATCTTTGCGACCAGTATGGACAAATGGTTTGGTCGGATTTCTGGGAGCCGCATTCGGCCGACCAACCTGTCGCAGTGGATGATCAGACCAATTATATAGCGAATATGAAAGATAAAATTTACCGGGTTCGCAATCACGCATGCGTAGTGGTTTGGTGCGCCCGTAACGAGACGACCCCGACAGCGGTTTTTCTATCCGCATTGACAAATTACAACGACACCCTCGACGGAACGCGTAGAGTTCAGCCCTCTTCCGGAAGCGACGGCGTCCATAGCGGCGGTCCCTATACGTATACGAGCCCGGCAAACTGTTTGGCGAACCTTTCCGGATTCCACACCGAGTTCGGCGGCCCCACCGTGATGTCATATGAAAGCATGGTGGCGACAATGCCCGAAGCCAACATATTGCCGATGTCGAATACCAATCCGTATTGGTCTTTTCATGATTTTTGCCAAGGGAATGGCTATCCCATGAATTATGCCAGTGCGATGGGTACTCTTTTCGGCAATCCCACGACCCCCCAACAGCTCGGCGACAGAGCCCAGCTCATGAATTATGATGATTACCGGGCCTATTTTGAGTCCCTCCAAGCCAAACGTTTCAATGGCGCGACAGGTTTGCTCCTTTGGATGTCGAACTGCGTATGGCCAAGCCTCATGTGGCAAACCTACGATTACTATCTTGAAGGCACGGGGGCCATGTATGGCTCCATGAAAGGATCAGAAGCGATTCATGTCATGTATTATGGTTCAAATAACGTTTCGGTTATCAACAATACCCGTCAAGCTATCAGCAATTATACGGTTTCGGCGGCAACGTATAATCTTAACGGCATAAAAGTTTGGGACAAGAGTGCCGCGATCAATGTCGGCGCCGACTCTAGCGCCAATTCCTTCGGTATCACCGCGGGCGCTTCAACGCCCTATTTTCTTGACCTGAAACTCAAGGATGCATCCGGGAATTTAGTGTCGAAAAATTTTTACTGGCTCCCCAACAGCGGGACCAGCATCGGCCAGATGCTGACCATAAATAAGGCAACCCTTGTATCCACGGCAAACGCCGAGTGGACAAAAACCGGCACGGAAAATACTATTACTTTTAAAATCGTGGACACAAGCGCGGTTTGCGCTGTGGCGTGCCGTCTCATGCTTAAAACAAGGAATACCAATATAAGGGTGCTGCCGGTGCATTATAATGATAACTACTTTTCCCTCGCTCCCGGCGATACGCAATTCGTATCGGTAAAGTTCGACGACGCCGATACCAAGGGTGATTATCCGATACTAAGTATAACCGGAATTAACGTCGACTATACTACTATTGATATCAACCCGGCGGGCATACGCCGCGGCGGCGGTTCAATTGTCAGGAAATCTGGGATGTTCGGCCGTTGGACCGGAAGAAATCTTAAAATATTCAACATTCCAACCGGCAAAGCCTGGCATGTCGTCATGCTGGATATCAGTGGACGAACGGTTCTTAAAGTCGACGGTATTGGAACAAAAGGTGAAATCATCGTAAATGCCGCGGGATTACGGCCGGGCGCCTATATAGCGACCATTAAATCCGAGGTGGAAACGTATAGTGCAAAGATAATGGTAACGACGAATTCAGGTCGATAATATATTATTTCAGCCAAAGAAGGGGGAAAACGCCATGCAAGGCTTTCAAAAAATATCGGTATATCTCGCACTTGTAACTATCACCGCATTTGCGCAGCAAATGACTGAAGTTACCGGATGGGTAATGCAAGATAGCTCAGCGGTAACTGAAAAAACCGGTGAGGGGATTTCAACGTCAACATTTTCAACAAGCGGATGGTACAAAGCCACGGTGCCGGGAACGGTGCTTTCAACGCTTCAAGATCAGGGAGTAAGCGGATACACCGACCTTTATACGGGAATAAATCTCAGTAAGGTCCCCGATATTGCAGCGCAACAACGCAGGTACTGGTTTCGCTCCACCTTTAATGTCACGTTTTCCGCCGGTCAACGCGTGTGGCTTAACATCGAAGGCATCAACTACCAGGCTTACATTTATGTCAATGGCAAATCAGTCGGCACCATGCTTGGCGCCTTTAAAGGCGGTAAATTCGATATTACCGATAAGGTTACTTCCGGCGCCAATTGCGTTGCCGTTAAAATCCGAGGATCCTATAGCCCGGGAGTTTATCATACAGCCCAATTAGGCACCGAGTGCGGCACTAATGGAGGAGTTTTATCGGGTGATGGACCAACCTTTATCGCTTCTCAAGGTTGGGATTGGATACCGACAATTCCGGATCGTGACATGGGCATTTGGAAGCCGGTATATATCAAAGTTACCGGACCTGTGGCAGTCAGAAATCCATGGATAAAGACCACTAATGTAAGCACATCCAGCGCAACGGTTCCATTGCAAGTAACCCTATTGAATGCAACCAGCGCGGCAGTATCCGGTTCAGCTACCGCAAACATAAACAGCACAACGCAATTTACCGCCAAAACCGTATCTGTTCCCGCGAACGGATCATTGACTGTTACCTTTGATCCTTTGAATATGACCAGTCCGAAATTGTGGATGCCCAACGGTTATGGCGACCCGAATCTTTACACCTGCAATATTGCATTTACCCCTGATGGTGGAACAGTTTCGGATACCACGACATTTGATTTCGGCGTTCGCGAGTGGTCGTTTGATGCCTCTTCGAGTCTTGTCATCAAGTGCAATGGACAGCGCATTTTATGCAGGGGCGGTAATTGGGGTATGGACGACGCCATGAAGCGATGGGATATTCACAAAACAGAAAACAAGATACGGTATCATAAGGAAATGAATTTTAACGTTATTCGTGACTGGCTCGGGATGACGGACAATGAGCCTTTTTATCAGTTATGCGATAAATATGGAATAATCGTCTGGTCTGATTTCTGGTCACCCTATGGCGATCTTAAAGGAGGAGGAGACGGTCCTGAAGCAATCGATCAACCCCTTTTTGAAAGCAATATATTGGATAAAATATTACGGACGCGCAATCATGCCTGTATAGCAATCTGGAACGCCCGAAACGAAACCGTGGCGAATCCGCCCTTGCTTGCCTATTTGCAGAGTGCTCATACTACCTACGACGGTACACGAAGAGTACAACCATCTTCGGGAAGCGACGGAGCCCACAGCGGTGGTCCGTATTCATGGACTCCCTTGACGTCAGGTGAGAATGTTTATAAAAAAATTACCGGTTTCCATACTGAATTCGGACCTCAAACCGTGCCGAATATTGAGTCTTTAAATATGTTTTTGAATGGACAATGGCCTATTAACAATTTCTGGACTTATCATAACTACTGCCATGGAAACCAAACTCCTGCGGATTATACTGCCGCCGCATCAGCAATCTGGGGTGCGCCTTCGGATATGAAAGATTTCAGCGTTAAGGCCCAATTACTAAACTATGACGAACTACGGGCGGCTTTTGAATCACTTCAGTCAAAACGTTTCAATGGCGCAACCGGTTTACTCTTATGGATGTCCAATTGCGTCTGGCCGAGCACGGTATGGCAGACCTATGATTATTACATGGAAGGGACCGGATCAATGTATGGCAGCCAGAAGGGTGCTGAGCCGATTCATGTTCAATATTATAGTCCCGCGAGCTCCAATATTCAAGTTTTCAATAATACAATGAGTCCATTAAGTAATTATACTGTTTCAGCGACAACGTATAACCTTGATGGTTCGCAAGCCTGGAAAAATTCACAGGCAATAAGCAGTATACCTGCCGACGGAAGCGCAAATTCTTTTGCTGTAACAGCGGGTACCTCGACACCATATTTTCTTGATCTTAAACTTAAAGATGCATCGGGAAAAGTGGTATCGAAAAATTTCTACTGGTTACCAATCAGTGGTTCCAGCACGAGTGCAATGATGTCGATGGGCAAAGCAACCATCGTTCAAAGCGGCGCCGCGGTTACTTCCAAAAACGGCGTTGAAAATACTATTACCTGTAAAGTCGTCAACACCAGCGCCGTTTGCGCTGTTGCATGCCGGCTTATGCTGACGCGCACTTCAAGTGGAGCGAGAATTCTCCCGGTGCACTTTAACGAGAACTACTTTTCACTTGCTCCCGGTGACACACAATCCATAACCGTTCAATACGACGATGTCGATGCTGCCGGCGACAAAGCGAAGTTGAGTCTTACCGGCATTAATGTGACGAATCTTTCCATTGCAGTACCAACACGCCGCAGTGAAACCATCACTCGGAGCTTTGGAACTTATGCTAAATTTGCCGGAACAAATTTTAAAGTTTGCGATGTACCCGTCGGCTATGCTTGGCGCTTGACCGTGCTCGATATGCAAGGCCGGACCATCATGAATACTTCCGGTATTAGCAAAGGCAGCGTCGAATCGATTTCCGCGGCCAAGCTACTACCCGGCGTCTATGTTGCAACACTTTTTTCGGCAGGCGAACGTAATAGCTCTATGATTGTAAAGTCAGCTCAGGGGGGCATAAGATAAGAAGGAGAGATATAAAGTTTTATTAAATTGCATTTCTCCCCTTTTCCTTATGGGAGAAGGGGCTGGGGGATGAGCTTCGCATTCGACCTCACCCTGCCCCTCCTCCCCTCTCCGATCGGAGAGGTGAGGTCGCCAGGATTTATTTTATTTTGATATTCGATATAAATATTTATTTCTAATCTATTCAGAGGATACATTTTATGAAATCACGCCGTTTCATTTTTCCCCTAATCGTCCTTGGTTTTCATTGTGCAGGCTTTGGCGCAACGCTTACCGGACGTGTCGTGGATAACAGCACTCCCCCAAACCCCGTTGCAAACGCCTCCGTTTCATTAAAAACGAATGGCTCAGTAACCTATACCGACGCCCTAGGCCAGTTTTCCTTGTTGGTTTCAACAACCACTTCCAAAACACCAAGAGCCGAAGTTTCGTCAACCATGCAAATTGTCGGGGCAAACTTGCGCTTTTCATCAGCTTTAACCGAGAAAGTGCAAATCGATCAATATGACTTGTCGGGCCAGAAATTGGCAACACTCCTCAATAAGCCTTTCAGCGCCGGATCCCACTCCATCGCACTGCCCGTTCTCATGAATAAAAACGCTCTTCCCGGCTTATGCATACTTAAAATCCACAAAGGCTCGGAAACGCTTTCCACTTCCATTATTAAAATCGACTCTCACGCAATACCCGCCAGCAATGACGGCCTCGGCTATGACGCCAATGGCCCAATTTCTTTGAGTAAAACAACCGCCTCTGCGGACAATCTCCTTGTTTACCGGTTTCAATTTACTCCGCTTTCGCAATCGGTAACCATCGGCACGACCCAAAATCTCGGGGATATCGTAGTAACACGTACTGCCGCTGAAGCGGCGATTGAACGCAAAGTAGACTCTATCATGGCTCTCCCTGCATTTACAATTGCCATGAAGGCCGGTCAAATGACTATGGCTAGAAAGAGCCAATTAACTGATGCCCAGTACGCTTCATTAGGGGTCGGATCGATATTCAACGGCGGCAGCGATTTGGTGGATGTGCCGGGTGACACTCCTCAAGAATGGGCCACCCTGCTCGACCGTTATCAGAATTCAATGTTAACCAGCTCAACTTTAAAAATTCCCATGATTTACGGACAAGACTGCGTCCATGGCGTTGGCACTATTAAAGGATGCACGGTCTTTCCTCACAATATTGGTTTAGGATGCACTCATGATACCGCACTCATATCAAAAATCGCGCAAATCACCGCAAATGAAGCTGCCGCATGCGGCATCCGTCTCAACTTTGCGCCATGCGTCGCATCAGTGCGTAACGAGAAGTGGGGCCGCGCCTATGAAGGTTTTGGGGAAACCCCCGAAATCAATTCACTCATGGGCGCTGCCTACGTTCGCGGTTTACAAAACACGGGGACGTACGCGGTTGCCGCAAGCGTCAAGCATTTCGTCGGCGACGGCTCAACAACCGATGGAATTAACGGCGCCGGCGGGACCACCAATATTTCCGAAGCTACCATGCGCGCGATACACCTGCCTCAATATGCCGCTTGCGCGCGCGAAGGAATGTATACGGTGATGCCATCGTATAGTTCATGGACTCACAATGGCACTAAGTGGTTTCAGTCATTAGACAGCCTGACCATGACCCAGATGCTGAAAAGGGACTGTGGCTTCGACGGCTTCTGCGTCAGCGATTGGGACGCAATTCCCCAGGCGTGCGTTGCGGGTTCATCGAATTACACTAATAGTTGCGTAGCCCAGTCGATAAACGCCGGTATGGATATGGCGATGATTGTAAGCGCAGCGAGTGTAACTCAATATATCAGTGCAATTGTCAGCCAAGCAGGATCTGCCATTCCATTAAGCCGAATAAATGATGCCGTAAAACGAATTCTACGGATAAAGTTCCGCATGAACCTTTTCAGTACTCCTTTATCCAACTCGACCCTACGGGCTCAAATCAATAGCCCGCAAAGCCAGGCAATCGCCCGTCAAGCAGTACGAGAGTCTCTTGTACTTCTGAAAAACCAGAACAATGCCTTGCCGCTCAAGACAACGGACAAAGTCGTGGTTGTCGGGCAATGGGCAAATGATTTAGGCGCACAATGCGGCGGTTGGACCATCGATTGGCAGGGAAAAACAGGCAATACCACTGGAATTGTCGGAACGACTATTTTGAAGGGTCTTCAGGATGCCGGTGGTTCAAACGTAACCTATGACCAGGCAGGAGCGAACCTATCGGGCGCCGACAAAGTCGTTTGCGTGGTTGGTGAATCACCCTATGCTGAGGGTAATGGCGATAATCTCAACAATCTCGATTTAACAAATGTCAACAATGCAGGGAGCCTTATCACGACCTGTTCTAACAGCGGGAAACCCGTTATCGTGATTCTTATTTCAGGCAGACCTTTGATCATCGACACCGAGCTCAGTAAATGCGCAGCCTTTGTGGCAGCGTGGCTGCCGGGCGGCCAGGGGAGCGGCATCGCTGATGTTCTGTACGGCGGCACGTACAATTTTACCGGAACATTAACCAATACGTGGCCCGCCTCGTATGGACAAATTCCCATTAATACGGGAACTAATTACGCGGATGAACAGCACGGATCAGGCGGCGCACCGCAATTCGCCTTTGGATTTGGTTTGAAATATTAATTGATGTGCATGGGGCGAACACATAGGTTCGCCCCTACGAAAACAAAAAACAATACACCATTCCCCGTAGGGGCGGACCTGTGTGTCCGCCCCATTTTTATTGTGGACGAAAAAAAATAAAAATATTTGATAAATGTGACGTACGTCACAAACAAGGGTATTGTCGCAATTTATTTTAGGTTATTATGAAACCGATTTAAACTATGAACTTTCTTTAGGGGGAGCTTTCCCATGCGTCCATTTTCACTCCTGATTTCCATTTTCCTATTCCCGCTCATAGCGATGTTTCTTTTTTCCTGCGCAAGTCCCACCGATCCTTACGGAAAAGATAAAACGACGCTTTCCCTTGTCGGAATCGACTCCAGGCAATTTACCGACACAATCAGTATTAAGGATTCCGTCGGCAACGTTTTCTCCGTTGGATTTTCCAGCAATCTCCCCATGAATCTCGATTCCGTGGAATTGAAGCTTGTCGTTCCCGACTCAAAAGATTCATTGCTGAAAACATTCTACAAACTTACGAACTTGAAATTTTCCGATATTTCCTGGAATTCCATGAGTTTCAGCGACACCGGGACTAAAATGATCTATGGCGTTGCATACATCAATAATTACCCATCAAAAATCCCTTCCGACACGATAAAAGTCATCATTTATGGAAAACCTCCCAACTTCAAACCATCCATCACCATCGCCGGGCTCACCACGATTTCAATTGGACAACAATTCAATTTAATGGTGACTGCAACCGACACGGATAAGGCTCAAACAATAATCATCAGTCTTTTAAAAGCGCCTTCGGGCGCGGTCTTTAGCTCGGCGGGATTATTCCTATGGACTCCGCCGCAGGATTTTTTTGGGACTGACACCGCTATTTTTATCGCCAAGGACAACGGCTACCCGATCATGTCCGACACCGCCCGCGTGGTCATTAGGGTCATTGACCCGTCAAACAACCATGCTCCGAAGTGGCAAAAAGACACAATAAATGAAGTGGGACGTCCTGGAGTACCGATAACGGTAACACTGTCCGATAAATGCATGGACCCTGATGGCGACGAACTGACATACTCGCTTTTATCCGGAACGCCGGATGGCAACGCTATTGTTGTTACCAACGGATCAGCGGTATATACTTTTACGCCGGGACCGGCTGATACCGGCGCGTTGTATTCGCGAATGATTGCGAAGGACCCCAAAGGCGCTTCGGATACATTGACCATTGCATTAAATATCCATGTCCCCGGCGTCGACATACTGCCGCCGATCATGAAGCTTGTTTCTCCCGCCGGCGATAGCGCGAGCGTTAGTTCGAACGCGCTTTCAATTAAAATCCAATGTACGGACGTTAGCGGCGTGGCAAGCGTGAAATGCTCCATGGGCGTTGACACGTTCACTATTTCGAATACCGACAGCACGTATACGGCAGCAATCGTTGGGCTGAAAAGCGGGCTCAATATCATATCTTTTATCGCCACCGACGCATCACTTAGCACAAATAAAGACACATTTTTCGTGCATATCAAATACGATTCCACCATCGCCGACAATGTAGCGCCAATCGTCAGAATTTCAAGTCCCTCCAAAGACACCGTAGTAGGTATTGACTCATGCATTATCAAGATAGTCAGCAAAGACCCAAGCGGCGTGGCCTCGGTCCAATGGAAGATAGACGCGATCTTGTTTCCGGCCACTAAGTCCCCCACTGCAGACAGCGTTTGGTCCGCTACGGTCAAGGGACTTCTGCCGGGAACTTCAACCGTTACGGTGATTGCGACCGACGCTTCCCCGGCAGCGAACAAGGACTCCGCGATACTACACATCAAGTACGATAACGATAAAACAGCCCCTACGTTAAAACTTTTCTCTCCCGCCAAAGACAGCGCAAGCGTAAGCGGCAATGCAATTGTCATCCAGGTAGTCTGCAAGGACCCAAGCGGCGTAGCCTCAATAACCTATGGCATGGGTAGCGGCAGCCCGCAGCCTATGACAAAATCCGCAAGCGCGGACTCTCTCTGGTCGGCGAATGTTACAGGCCTTGTGCCGGGTTATAACACGATAAGGATTATCGCGGTGGACAGCACGCTAACAGCCAACAGGGATACGCTTCTGCTCCACATTCTGTATGATACTACTACTACCACTAACCCTAAGCCGAAGATAACGCTTGATCCTGTGGATCAAACCGTCCTGGCAGGGCAGCCGGACAGTTTTTCCGTTGCCGCTACCGGGGCAGGGACGCTGGGGTATCAATGGCAGAAAAACGGGACGGATATCACCGGCGAGACCAAAACTATTTTGAAAATAACAGCGGTTTCCATAACCGATACAGGTTCTTATACCTGCGTGGTATCCAATAGCGGCGGCAAGGTTACGAGCAAGGCCGCGCGCATGACGGTGCAATTCAGCGTAAGCTACGATAGCAATGGAAAAACAGGTGGAGCCGTTCCCGCCGGCGCTAATTACAACTTCGGTGCGACGGTCACGGTCGCCGGTAATACCGGCACTCTCGTGCGCACCGGTTATACCTTTGCCGGGTGGAACACCAAGAATGACGGAAGCGGGACATCATACGCCGCCGCGGCCACCTTCACCATGGGTCCGGCCAACGTAACGCTGTATGCAAAGTGGACGCAGAACGTGACCTTTGCGCTTACCGTTACGGCAACGAATGGGAGCGTGACCAAGGTTCCTGATCTGACGGCATATGACTCGGGGACCGTCGTAACCCTTACTCCAGTGCCGGCAACCGGATTCCATTTTACCGGATGGAGCGGCGCCCTGACAGGTTCAGCTAATCCCGCAACCATTACAATGAACGGAGCCAAATCGGTCACGGCCGCGTTTACACTCAACGCACCAAATTCGTTCGCGCTTACTGTGTTGGCAACAAACGGGACCGTTACGAAATCACCCGACGCGGCGCAGTATGATTCAGGAACGGCTGTATCGCTTACCGCGGTCCCCGCGCCGGGATATCAATTTACCGGGTGGAGCGGCGGTTTGGCCGGTGCGACAAATCCGGGCTCCATTACCATGAACAGCGCAAAAACCGTCACCGCGACCTTTGCGCTCAAACAATTTGCCCTCACGATCAACGCTACGAACGGGACAGTGACCAAATCTCCTAGCACATCGCCGTATGATTCCGGAACGATTGTAACGCTCACTGCGGTTCCCGCAGCGGGATATCAATTTACCGGGTGGAGCGGCGGCTTGACAGGAACGGCCAATCCGGGATCCATTACCATGACCGGCGCAAAGAGCGTTACCGCGACCTTTGCGCTCAAGCAATTTGCCCTCACGATCACCGCGGCGAACGGGACCGTGACCAAATCGCCTGACGCGGCGCAATATGATTCGGGAACGGTCGTATCGCTTACCGCGGTACCCGCGCCGGGATTTCAATTTACCGGGTGGAGCGGCGGTTTGACCGGCGCGACAAATCCGGGCTCCATTACCATGAACAGCGCAAAAACCGTCACCGCGACCTTTGCGCTCAAACAATTTGCCCTCACGATCAACGCTACGAACGGGACAGTGACCAAATCGCCTAGCACATCGCCGTATGATTCCGGAACGGTTGTAACGC
>Ga0224523_1000311_pt1 | contig 28726 bp, 26 predicted proteins | sample CFST50metaG_FD_182732 | JGI IMG/M metagenome (GOLD analysis project Ga0224523, IMG submission 182732) | Peat soil microbial communities from Stordalen Mire, Sweden - C.F.S.T50 | ecosystem: Environmental > Terrestrial > Soil > Wetlands > Peat | place: Sweden: Norrbotten County, Stordalen Mire...
GATTGGTACTGGCCGATGAAGCCTGGGTGATGATGAAATATGAAGACGCCGCTTCTTTCCTTTTCGGCATCGCCAAACGCTGCCGAAAATATTATACCGGCCTCACCACCATCACGCAGGACGTCAACGATTTTCTTTCTTCCCGTTACGGCAAAGCCATCGTGACTAATTCTTCCATCCAGCTGCTTCTGAAGCAATCACCGGCCGGCATCGATATCATTTCGGAAACGTTTTATCTGACCGATCAGGAAAAGTTTTTGCTTCTGGAAAGTAACGTCGGGGAGGGCATTTTCTTTGCCGGCACCAAGCACGTGGCTATAAAAGTAGCGGCTTCCTATTCCGAAGACCAGGTCATCACCACTAATCCGGCGCAACTTCTGGAAATCGAAGAAGCCAAAAAAGAATTAGAGCAATAGTTTCACACTGAAAAAATATGGATTATAAAAGTCGATTACGCTCTGTCCGCCAAAACAATCCTCCTCAGGAAGCCAAAAAATTGGCCGTCGCTGCCACTCCGGTCGGATTTATCAGTCTGATCACTCAAATACAGATGGGCGACTGGCCGTACGTCCTGGCTATGCTTGCCGCTTTGCTCAAAGACTTTCTGAATCCCTTCGAAGTCACCGGCATTCTTTACATCCTGATTGTCGTTCTTACCTTCTGCACCTCCATTTTTATTTTTTTTATGATGCTTCTCGGTAGTTTTTCCGAAGGTGGAGGAAGATCGGCGCGCAGAAAGGGAAAGCAAAGCGCGGCAATGATGAAAAGAGGATTAGTTCTTATGGGCGGCACTGTCGTGGACCTGCTTCCTGGCATAAATTTCATACCTTGGGAATTTATCACTGTGCTTATCATCTATGGTATGGTGCTTATGGCCAGAAAACAAGCCAAAGAAGAATAAAAACAACAACAATATGCCGAGGCAGCTTAAGAAAAAAAGTTGGTGATATAATATACTAAAATCATAAAATAGGTTATAATGTTTACAGATAAAACAAAAATAAATATTTTTTTCTCTCTCTACCTGCAGGATATTGTCACTGTCATCATTGCTGTTGTTTGTTTGACCCTATCATTAGTTTTTCCGGCTGTTGGAATCGTCCAGATGCTGACCAAAAATATTTTTTTTCTGATCATAGTTCCCGTTCTTTACATAAAATATATCCGCAAAGAAAACCTCAAAGATTTCGGGCTGAATCTCAGAAACAAAAAGATAGGCATCATCGGAGGAATTATTATGCTTGCCGTTTTAGCGCTCATTTCCTTCGCCTATACTCAATTTGCCGGTTTTCAGGATAATTACCAACTGCCGGGCTATGTCGTAGACCATTTCTGGTATTTTGTTTTTTATGAACTGGTTTTTGTCAATTTTTTTCTTTTTATCTACGATTTTTTCTTTCGCGGGTTTATCCTTTTTTCCCTAACACCGAAATTCGGCCTGTGGGCCGTATTGGCCCAGGCGGTTATATTCTGGAGCACACTTCTCCTCACCAAAAATTTCACCTGGGCCCTGGCTCCCACCATCATCCTCGCTCCGGCTTCCGGAATCCTGACCTACAAAAGCAAATCGTTTATTTATTCCTATACCGCCAGCATAATTTTTATGATCTTCCTCGACGCTTATCTTATTCATTCCATAAAATAAAAATGAGAAAAATAAATAAAATCGTTAAATTAATATTTCTCCTTTTGGTTATTTTTTTCCTGTCCCTCCCGCATCAGGCGCTGGCTGATATTGCCGGTATGAGTCCCACCGACGTCATGAATGAGATCCTCGGTGATTTGGGAGTAAACAAAACTGAACTGGCAAAAAATGTTGACGTGGTAAACTCCGCTCGCTATAAAAAACAGGCGCCTGAAGTAGCTCTCAATTTCGATCCGGCTAATCCCGTGGTGGGTCAAAAAGTGACAGTAGTGGCCACTCCCTCCTATTTTTTGAACGATGTTAAGAATAATTATTTCACTTGGTTTCTGAAAACCGCTGATTGTTCCGATGTTAGCGACGGCAAAAGCTATCACTACAGTAAGGACTGCGATCTAAACAATGACCATAAGGTGAACATTGAAGACGAAAAAATCAGGGCGATGCGGATACTGGCCGGCAATGATTTCGATTGGCAGAACGAAAGTTATTCCAGCGATGATGATAACGATGGTTACAAGGCAATCTGGGGAGGCAACGATCAGGGCAATAAAAATCACTATTGTTATGTTCGCAATATTACTTCCGGATTGGATTATAAAATAGATTGTGACGACCATCTTTTCCCCCACGCTCCGGGAGAAAGCACCGGCGATAGTTCGTTCGGCGCTGGCGAAGAAAAATTCTGGCACACTAATCCGCATAACCCCGATACGGCCGCCACCGGCAACAGCGACGAAGCTAATGTCGTCGGATTGGGAGAAAACACATTTTCCTGGACTTATAATAAGGGAGATGAGGTAGGCGTAGTGGCAGAAGGAGTTTCTGTGGATCCAACCTCATACAAGGATTCGTCATATAAGACTATGTGGGCCACTCCCAAGCCTCTTTACGGCACCAACACTGGCTTGGAAGAAGGCACTGTTACTGACAGTTCCAGTAGCACAGCCAACAATGTTGACATAAACGGATCTCTCGCCACCGGACACAGCGTCATCACCGTTGTCGCCACGGAAATAGATACTGAGTTTAACAGTGATAACACCAAGGCCACTATAACCACTAAAATAACTACCACCACTACAGAATATGACAACCTTGATGGAACCGGTAACGCGGTTAGTGTCAACGGACCATCCACTGAAACCACTACCGAAACTGAAGATATAAGCGATAAAATAGGCATTTCCAAATCCAGTGATTTAAACGATCTTCTGTATAGAACTTTTGTTGATCCCCAAGAAGGCGGAGCGGCGGCAGAGGCCAAGCTGGATGTCGATCTTTCCTACACCCCGGACTCCCCGATGAACGATCCGAGCACCGACGGAGCGGATGCCGATCAGCTGGTAGTGACATCCGCCGTAACCAACGCCGACAATCCTTCTTATCTCGATTATCAATGGCAGGTTTATGCCAGCAACGAACCCAATCCGAACGATTGGGGCGATCCCCTTCTGAAATCCCAGCTTCCGGACTCTACCGAAACTTCGGGCATAGATCTTACCAGCTTCCAGTTCAAACTTAATTTTACCAATCCCAAAAAATATCTGAAAGTGAAACTGACCGTCAAGGAAAATTCTTCCGGCAACAGCAGGGAAGGGCACGCTGACGTAGTTATTCCTATTTCTTCTTCTTCGGATAAAATAAGAGTTTTTGACACTAGCGTTTCCGATGATCTCAAGCTCAGTATGAAAGACACCGAGCTTTGCAAAGACGGCCTTGACGCCACCATTTGTCCGGTGGTCAAAGATCAGATAGTGGGAATGAAAGTTCCAGATGGTTTGACGGACTATTCCTGGACTATCGATGGCGATCCGATCACCTACCCCAAATGTTTTTTTGACGGATGCGACCCTCAAAAACAGACTAACGTGGCTTATTTCCCGGTCTTGGAAGACACCGACTATCAATATACTGTCGAACTGACCGCTACTGACATAAAAACCGGAGAAAATTTGGATCTGACCAAAACATTCCAGGTCGCGGAACCGAACGTCAGTGTCTCTTCCGCCGATCTCAACGTCACCACTCCCGTGCTTTTAGGAAATTACATCGACGTAGACGGAAAACAGTGGCCTGATTATAGCGACCAGAATTTCCAGGCGCTGTCCTACACACCCCTGAAGCTAAAGGCTGATTTTGTAGGAGGAACGCCATCCGAAGATAATTATGTCTGGTATGTGGATAGCGTGCCGATCACTAAAGACAATGCATCAACTTATGGCTACAGTTTTGATGGTGATAACAATCTGGTTTTACCAGGAAAAGCTACCGGAGATAGTTATGACATCGGGGTCGAAGCTCTTTATGCTCCGGACAACATCACCAAAAAAGCGCTTAACACTTATTGGGGCGTATCTTATGGAGAATTTGACGAGCAGGATATTTCTAGTTTTATAAATATAGATCTGGGCAACAGCATTGATGGCCAAACTTCAGCCGATTCAGGAAAACATAAAATTCTGGCTTCGGTCATTTCTTCCACACCGGCCTATTTGGCTTTCCTTTTCCGGATAGTGCTCACCGCTTTCATTCTATTGATATCGGCCAGATTCATCTTCCATTTTTTTCCAAATATAAAAAAGTACGAAGAATAATAATTTATGAAAAATAAATATACAAAATGCATAGTCGTCTTGGCGGTTTTTGCCCTGTTGAGTTTCGCTTTTTTGCCCGTCTTTGTTCATGCCCAAGCAACAAGTTCAACGACTTATAAACCCCTGGAACAAATTCCCGGCACTAGCAGTGGCAGTGGCGACTGGGTTTCATATGTCAAAGCCATTTATAACTTCGGCATCTGGGCCGTCGGCATTGCCGCCCTTTTTATGATTATGCTCGGCGGCATAATGTATATCGGTTCGGCCGGCAACAATGCCACGATGGGCAAAGCCAAGAGCATCATTAGCGATGCTATCATCGGCCTCATTATGGCCCTCTGCGCCTATCTTATTCTCTATACGATCAACCCGGATCTCCTGAAAGTTAATGTGCCAAAAGACACTTCCTTGGCCACCAGCGGCACGAGCACCGGAACTACCGGAACAAGCAGCGCCCCAAGCGCCGCTCAAACCGCTAAAAACCAGCAGGATTGCAATACTTATTGTGCCGCTGGTGGCAGCGACGTAAATACTAGCGCTGCTGATTGCAATTCTCAATGTATGGCCGCCAAAAGCGCCCAGCAAGCGACTAGTACGGCCAGTAATAGCAACCCGGTCTCCGGAGGAAATTGTAGCCAAATAAATGACGCTATCAATAGTAACAATCAGGGCGTGCCGCCGGCGACGCTAAAAGCAGTCATGGGCGGTGGAGAAGGATGCAATAAAAGTCTTTCTTCTGATGGTTATGGCTCCTGCGGATATTCTCAGGCTTTGCCAGCAACCAGAACGGCATGTGGTATAACTGGCACTGCAGCAGAAACTTGCGCCAAAATTCAAGCCGATCCCAATCTAGACGTCAACTGCGCCGCCCAAACAATTAACAATATGCAGAAATATTCCAAAGGAGCTTGCGATCCAAACGATCCCGTATCGGCCGGATGCTGCTATAATGGCGGGCAAGGCAATAGCGATTGCCACAAAAATCCGGGCTATGCCACTAAAGTAACTAATTATATTTCAAAATATGGTAGCACATAAAATAAAAAAGGCTCTTCTAAAAATAATATTATTCGCTTTCTTTTTGAGCTTTCCTTTTTGCACTCACGCCTCCGGCTTTGCTGTCCATCTGTATTTTAATACCACCAGCAAATTGCTTACTTTTGACAAACAAGCCGGCGCTCCGGTAACTTTGGACGACGCGATACAAATCGATCCTGTCACTTTTACAGACAATCAAACCACAGGGAGTTATGTTCTGAAACTCTACGACGTGAACAATGCAGAAATTGTCAGCACGGAATTTAATAAACAAGACGGGGCCTTTACCGTGCAGATACCTTATTTCAGTCCGGCTAACAGTATGAAAATTCTGGAAAAATCTTCCGGAAAAGAGCTTTTGAACGCCGACCTGTCACAATATAACGCCTGTAATGGCAACGGTGTCTGCGAATTTGAAAAGGGAGAAAATATAAACACCTGCCTCGAAGATTGCGGCACCAGTAATGTCACCTATAGCGATCAAACGAAAAGCCTGCTTCAACAGAATAATGGCGTAATAAAAGATCCCAAAACCGGGAAGGCGTTGCTTCAAGACAAATCATTTTCTGCCAATCCTGCTAATAACAGTCAATCCTCACCCAACCCCGCATCGCAAGGATCATCAAATTTTTCTTCACCTTCTCAATCTTCAACCGGACAATCTCAACCAGCTTCCGCTACCGCTACATCCTCTCAAGGAAGCTCGACCAATTCTATTATTATACTGATTATCGCTGCCTTAATCCTGCTTAGCGCCGTAGGCTTTATTGTCTACAAGAGATTTATTAAAAAATAGAACCATGAAATTAAAACAAAAAAAGAGATTGTTTTTAGTATTCCTGCTGTTACTTTTTGGCGCTTTCTGCCTTTCTCCCGCTTACGCCGCCATCGTGCCCTGCGGCAACGGAAGTACCAGTCCTTGCACTTTGTGCCATCTCATAACCGGATTTAAAAATCTGGTCGATTGGGCTAAAAGTATCGTTCTTGCCTTGGCAATATTGGGTATTGTTATCGGCGGAATACTATATATCATTTCTTCCGGCTCAGCCACTATGATGAGTGCGGCCAAGAGCTGCATAACGGCCAGCGCTGCTGGCTTCGCCATCACGATGTGCGCCTGGCTGATCGTGAACGCGGTGATGCTCGCCATTTCCGCCCAAACGAATTTAGGCGTGGGTGCTACCAATTTGTATACTTTTAGTTGCAGTACTGCCTCCAGTGCTTTGACTGGAGGCAGTACTGCAACAACCAGTGGCACTAGCGCCCAAACCGCGGCCCAAATCGCCCAAAATCAGGCGGCCTGCAACACTTGGTGCGATCAAGCTGGTGGAGATGCTAGCTACACTTCTAGTTGCAAACAAGGTTGCGCTAGCGACGCGGCGACCGCAACTCAGCAAGCCTCCTCCGCCTCCAATAGCAGTTCCAATTCCGCTCAACAGCAAGCGGCCTGCAACACTTGGTGCGATCAAGCTGGCGGAGATGCTAGTTATACCTCTTCCTGCAAACAAGGTTGTACGCAAAACACTGCAGTATCTGGAGGCACCGGCACCATCAATGACGCCGCCAATAAACTGAGTGCCAATTGTTATTATTGCAATACTTTTAGCGATCCAAGCAATCACACTTCTTCACTTACTCATGGTTCGGATCCTAATTGCCAATTAAACGAATGCAGCGGAAATCCCGGATATACCGATTGCCAGGATTATGTCCGAGCTTCATATCAAGCTGCTGGGTGCACATCGCCAACAGGAAACGCTTCCGCAATGAACAACGCGGCACAAGCTATCGGCGATTATACTCCGCAACCGGGAGACGTTTTAACTACATCCACTCACGTAGTTATTTGTGAAGACGTTGGCTGCAGCAAAGTCAAGGGCGCCTCAGGAACCAAAGACGGCATAAAAGAATCTAATGGAAGCTACTATATAAATAATGGCGCCAAGATATTAAAAGCCTCTGATTACTGCAGCGGCAGTTAATCTTTTCTCTTAATTTTAAAATAAAAAGATGGATAAAAAGAAAATAATTTGGATATCCGTATCGGCGCTGGCCGTTCTCGTAATTATATCTATAATTGCGGCTGTTGTTATAAAAAATAGAAATAGTAACAACACGCCGGCGACTAGTTCTCAGGCAGGCTCTTCGCAAAGTTCCTCCAGCGGAAAAACGTTAGTCACTCCTCCGTCTTCCAATTCCTCCTCTCCCGTTTCTGGACAAAATTCCAGTACGCCCCCTACCTCCACATCTCCTTCCGCAAATTCGCAGTTCGCTTATCCCAAACTAACTTCCGCCGATCACTATATAACTATCCAGGATGGCAACAATAAAGAAGAAGTAAACAACGCCTTAAATACTTTTTTAACTACTCCCATTTCGTCCAAGGGGCTGGATTGGACCGCTTTCCCGGACAAGACCGGCCATATGCTCGTGCCTTTCGATGAATTCGCTTCCTCTTTAGGGCTTACCATACAACCTCAACTCAAGAGTCTTTTGGATTTCAATAATTACAATCTCTTCTCTTGTGCCTCAAGCAATAGAACAAAAAGCGTCGGCCTTCTTATGAATGTCAAACTTCTGCCTGATTATAAAGGCAACCTCTACAAAGACGAAATGAGCTTTATGAAAAATTGGGAAAGCACTATGTTTCAAGATACCCGAACGATTCTTTTTCCGGATGCTAATTTTACACCGCAAGAACTTCAGCAAAAAACGGTTTTTAAGAACGGCAAATATCGATACGCTAGCATCTCTCTGACTGATAACACTCAAGGATCAATCAATTATTCTCTCGTGGACGACTTTGTAGTCATCTCTAATTCCGTGGCCTGCCTCGATAAAGCGAGCGCGGATCTGATGGGACAATAGGAACTCAAACAAAAGAAAAGTATACTTTAGAAAAACGGAAATTAAGTTATTATGCCTATTATCAAAAAAATCTTTTTTGTGTGTTTGCTTGTTTTTTTTATCTCCCTGCTTCTGTGGGGTGTTTATAATTTGTCATTCAAAAAAACGCCCGCCCCGGTCGCCGACAATGAACCTGCCCCTGCTAATGTTCCCGTTCCGGCCAAGAACGCGCCTGCTATTTCCACCGTGTCCGATGAAGCGGTGATTGCTCCGGTGCTCAGCCCGGATGGAAATTATATAAAATACTATTCCAAACAAACAGGCAAAGTGTATCAAATAGACCTTAACGGACAAAACAAAAGCACTGTTTCCGACCATGGACTTTCCGGACTGCAAGATGTTCTCTGGTCGCCCGACCAAACTAAAGCTATCCACAAGTTTATCGGTCCAGACGGCCAGGCACAATTTTCTTTTTATGATTACGGCACTCAAAAAAGCACTCCTCTCAAAAGCAATGTCGATCAAATTTCCTGGGCCACCAACAGCAACAAGATATTTTATAAATATTACGACGCGAGCACGAAAGGAAGAACGCTCAATATTTCTGATCCAGACGGGTCTAATTGGAATAAACTGGCTGACATAAATTACCGCGACATCTCCATTGATCAAATTCCTCAAAGTGGTCTGGTTTCTTTCTGGAATAAACCCGATGCCTTCACTGGAACGATTTTCCAGTCTATGCCTATAATTTCCGGGGATACAAAAACTATCCTACAGGGAAAATTCGGAGCTGATTATCTGTGGAGCCCGGACGGAAACAATGTTTTGGTCAGCAACACTGATGTGCGCGGAGGCTCCAAAATGCAACTGGCTGTTATGAATTCCAATGGCGGAGAATTCAAAAATCTGGATCTGCCCACTATGGTTTCCAAATGTGCCTGGTCCAAAGACAACAAGACCGTCTACTGCGCTTTTCCGACCGGCATTCCGGACAGCGCCATTATGCCCAACGATTATCTGGCTAATAAATTCAATACTACCGATACCTTCTGGAAGATCGACACGGTAACGGGCAAAAAGGATCGCCCTTTGGAAGCGAACCAGATCACCGGGCAATACGACGCCGCTCAACTTTTTTTCAACACGGACGAAAGCCAACTGTTCTTTGTGAATAAAGGGGATGGCAAAATTATGAGAATCGATTTATAATAAAACCAAGAAAAACAAAAAGATAGAAACTTCCTCCGCTGAAACGGAGGAAGCTTTATTTTATAGAAAAATAAGTCAGCCAAAAGACGACCGCCAGATCGTTTTTGAATATTGTGGTGTCGACCAGGCCATGAAGTAAAACATAGATCATAACTCCTAAAGCGATGTATTTAACCCCTGTAGAGACGCCCAATTTGGGCGTCTCTACCTTTTTGAAAAAGAAATATAAAATCACAAGAAACGAAACCAATCCAACCAGTCCGCCATAAAGCCAGAAAGCCAGATAAAGATTATGCGGATGAGGCACCGCCCACTCCAGATAGGGAGGAAAATATTTTTGGTATTCCAAATATTTATCCTGGAAATTGCCCGGCCCGATGCCCAAGAGCCAATTGTCAGAAAGAATTTTACCGGACGATTGCCAAATCATAATCCGGGAAGCCAAAGACGATCTTTGATTAAGGCTTACAAGATCCTTAAATTTAGCCGTGTCTTTGAGAAGAAATATTAAAACTAAAACTATCGCGCCGGATATGATTAAATATTTTTTGGAAAATTTATTATCCAATAAAAAAGTTATAACTAATGCCAACAGCACCGAAATCCACGCCGCGTAGGAATAAGTGAAGTATAACGCTATTATTATTAGCATCAGCGAAGTATAAACTATTATTTTTTTAAGTTTTGAATTGCAGATTTGAGATTTGAGATTTGAGATTTGAGATTGCGCCAGCATTATTATTCCGATAATAATGCCTGGCGCCAGATACATCGCCAAATAATTGGGCGAGTCAAATATAGCTTCGAGCCGCCCGTCAAAAGTGACTTTTACTAACAATAAATACCCGAGCGCCACCAAAGCTGTCAAAAATGCGGAAAGGTATAAAGCAATAAAAATATTTTTCTTTTTTTCGCGTGGAAGACTGCAGCAAGCGACCCAGGAAAATAAAGCCGGCAAGATAAACCAGCTCTTGATGATGCCCAGACCCCGCCATTGATTGTCATTAAACAAAAGAGAAGCAACTAAGCCCAAAAAGATAAGAAAAAATAAAATTATTTCTACTTTGTAGGGCTGGAAGTTTTTTCTCCACAACCCCTTGTCCCACCGGAAGAATGCCCAAACAATGGCTATTCCCATCAAAATTTCTAAAATATTAGTCGGCACGCCCCAAAAGTTAACTTTTACCAAATATAGCGGTAGAGTCACGATAGTAAGACAGATTAAGTTTTCCAGTTTAATTATTTTCATGATTTTTACCAAGAGATATCTGGCTAAATCCTACGATTATAAGAAGAAGAGTCAGGACCACCGGGGAATAAATGCCTGTTTCCACCACCGAATGGACGGAAAAAATAACGAGGCTTAGCGCTCCACCCATAAAAAATATATCGTTTGGCATCCGCTTTAAAAATCCGCAGAAAGCGCTGATAATAATTCCCATCCACGCCAAAAAACTGAAAGCTCCCGTTTCAGTCCATATGTCCAGATAAGTATTATGGGCGTAGATCGGCTCCCGATAATCAGCCGTCGGATCGATGATCAAAGGATAATTACCGATACCCACTCCAAAAAGCGGGTGGTCCCTGACCACTTCCAGCGCCTGTTTCCAAATCATCAACCTTCCTTCGTTGGAGCCCTCCTTCAAATCAAAGCTGGAAGCGAATCTCTGGGATATGGGGCTAGGAACAGCCAAAGACAAGATCAAAAATCCTAAAACGACAGCGCCGGCAATCTTATATTTAAAGCCGATCTTGCTCCAAAAAAAGATTATGAGCATCACTACTCCGGCGAATAAGCCCAAATATCCTCCCCGGGAAAAAGTGAGCACATCGGCCAGAAACATAAGAGCCAAAAATAATAGATATATTTTTCGACGAGAGACCAGATAGACACTAAGCGCCAACGGGATAAGCATTCCCAAAAAGAAAGAAAACATATGCGGATCTGGAAAAGTGGCCGTAGCGCGCAAATAGGTTTTCCCCGAGACATTGACCAGCCAGGATGGATTTTGGAGCACAGCCACCGAAAAGCTTTTCCCCAAAAACGGCCAAATCACCGTTTTCGCCCAAAAATCATACACCCTGTTCAGCCCCCACACGAATTGGCCAAAAAACTGGCCGATACCCATCACCGCCACCAGTGCTCCTCCCCACAGAAGCATTTTTGTCAGCTGGATGATCTTAGAAAGATCAGTAGCAAAAGCAGACATTACGAAGTAGATAGGGAAGATAGAAAAAAGGAAAAGTAGTTTGCGGCTGGAAAAATCTTCATTGCTGGCCCAAAAAATAGAAACCAGGTTCAAAAACAGGAAAATAGCAACAGTCGCAGTGGTCCAATTATGTCCCATGACAATCTTTTTCTTCCTGAGTCCTTCGACCAGCCAAAGCCCAAAAACGCCCAAGATAAGGACCCTGATCGAGGCCAGATCAACGCCAGAGGCAGGATTGAGCGCCAGCTGGAACGGGAGATATAGGGCGATAAGACTGAGCCAAAAAGACATAAAACAGCTTCTTAATATTTTTTTCAATATAACACAGCCCCGAGCCATAAACAAACCGCCGCTGGAGAACTTCTCCAGCACGCTGGTTTATGGCAAAGATTAAGCAACCTTGGATATAATCTATTCGAAAAAAAGTTTTTGCGCTAAATCTCCCATTACTAAAGCCTGCTCTTCGGCAAGAAAAATATCTTTTACAAGAGTAATGTATGACCCGACTTCACTCAGACAAGTCTCGTTGCTGATAAAATCAGTGCCGAACAATGTCTTCTTTCTCACGCCTGGATAATAAGTGAAGGCTCTTCTCAGGTCTTCTTTGTATTGCTCGAGAAGAGAAGTTGAGACAATGGAATCATCTGCATCAATGGTACCGGAAAGATCAGTATACACCTGGGGATTTTTATAAACGATCAGGGCAGTTTCCAGCATATAGGGAAAACCGAAGTGGGAAATGATTATCTTGCATCCCGGCATTTGAGCTGCCAACTCATCCACATAAGCCGGATGAGAATATTTTATCATGGCCCTGTGAGTATACCCTCGGACATCATAAAAATCACCGGAGTGGAAAATCAGCGGTTTATTGTATTTCTGGCAAAGTCGGGCTATCGGGATAACTCGATCGTCAGAAGGATAAAAATACTGGTACCCGGGATAAAGTTTAAGTCCCACTATTTTTTTCTCCTGAAACAATCTTTCGCAAAGAGATAATTGCTCGTCCAGGTCTTTTTCCATATCAATACTACCCACTAAAAATAAATTCTTTTTAGATGAAGTAAACTCGTACAACCTTTCTAAGTCCTGGTAAAAAAAGCCTAAGGTTATCATTTTGTCTATTTTTTTCCCTGCTTTTTTAACATATTGCCCATACGATTCTTCGCTGGCAATATGATTGTGAGCATCAATATTCATTTTTTTAAAACATTAAATCAAAATCTTTCTTATTATCTTGATTAGCACTGCCTGGATCCGTCCGCAGTGCTTTTCGAAATAATATTGTTGGGAAGCGTAATAATTTTTCTTCTGGTCGCCTTTGTCGGAAAAACTTTCTCCGCTCCGGTGAAGCACTTTGAAGCTGGGGAAATAATAAACCTCGAAGCCGGATTTTCTCACTCTTTTACAAAGATCAACGTCTTCAAAATACATCGATATATTTTCGTCAAATCCTTTGAGAGCCTCAAACAATTTTTTACTGATGAAAAGCGCTGTTCCGGCTACCCAGAAAGCTTTGGTGATAATTTTGCTTTCCCAAATGCGATGGCTGCGGGAAAGCCCTAAATTATTCCTGGCCAGATCATAAAGATTGACGGCTGCGCCGGCGCTCCATTTTTGGACCTGGCCTTTTTCTGTCACAAGGCAACTGCCGACAATTCCCGCCTCTCCATTTTTTTGAAAAAAATCCAGCAATTCTTCCGCGTTATCGGATATGATTTCCGTGTCAGGATTAAGGAAAAAGAGATATCGCCCTTGGCTAACTCTAGCGCCCCTGTTGCATCCCTCACCAAACCCTTGGTTATATCCGTTGTCCAGGATGATCACTTCCGGAAAATCCGCCCTCACCGTTTCCAGCTTTTCTCTTTTGTCATTATTAACAATGATTATTTCTGTTTTGATCCTGGACGCTATTTTTTCGTAGAGCGATCGGAGGCAGGCAGGAAGAAATCTTTCACTGTGGAAATTGATAATAACGACGGATATTTTTATTTCGCTTCCTGGCATAGTTTTTTGAAATCATTGTAAGCGTTACGCACCTGCGACGCTTCTTTTTTCCCTTTTCCCAAATCCATCCAATTTTTCACGCGGCGCAAAAAATAATAAAGTGATCCCCATAATTTCATAAAGGGAGTGGCGTTTTTTTGGAAAAATATCAGGCCCGAGATCACCAGCCAATAAATTTTGCTTCCCTCCGGCGCGCTGCTTTTTTCAAAATGCCGGATGTGAGTTTCTGGCGTTACAGCCAGCTTATAGCCTGCCTTTTTAGCCCGAACGCTAAAATCCGCGTCTTCCCAATAAAGAAAAAAGTCTTCATCTAAAAGCCCGATTTTAGCAAAGACCTCTTTTCTCACCATCATCGAACAGCCGCAGATAAAATCGGAACGGTAGTTGATACTCTTGATCGACTCTCTCTCGTGAATAGTTTTCATCCGCCACCAATCAATTTTTCCGCCAGAAAACCAAACTTTTGAAGTATCCCCCCGAAGAACAAGCGGGCTAATAGCACCCAGATGCGGATCATTCTGACCGGTTTCAATCAGTTTCTCTAGCATATTTTTTTCTACGACCGTATCCTGATTGAGAAGCATCACCCAGTCGGCCATATGCTCGAGAGCAAACCTGATGCCGGCATTATTGCCGGCCGAAAACCCGATGTTTTCTTCGTTTTTTATGAAATGAGCGCGCGAAAAAAACTTCTTCGCTTCTTCCAGCGAACCGTCTTCGGAATTATTATCCACCACTACCACTTCAAAATTAGGATAATTCAAACCAAAAACACCGGCCAAACACTGCCGGATAAATTCTCGCCCGTTGTAATTCAAGATAACAACAAATACTTTGGGGAACTGGTCCATTTCGTTAAAACTATCGGCGTTATTTATAACACTTCCTGATGAGGTTCGTATTCTTCCACGCCTCGCCGGCTTATGATGCTAGTGATCTCCTCGCTCTTGACCGCTTTAAACAGCCACAAGAACAAACAATAAACCAGGACGCTTATAGCTCCGCTGACGAAGAAATTGCGGCCGTGCATAATATAAAGAGAAAGCGCCATCACCAGCCCGGCGATGATGATGCCCCAACCGTTCTCGACGGCCGGAAAATATTTCAGTTCTTTGACGACCAGATAGAAAGTGGCGCCGGCTACGATAAATTCCGTCAGCACCGAAACGACCGCCGCGCCCATATAGGAATAGCCAGGGATGGCGAAGAAATAGTTGATGGAAATATTAAAGACAGCAGCAACACCCAAAACCCACATCAGTTTTTTCTGAAGATTGCCGGCCAGCAGCACGCTACTGGTAAAATTACCGAAGAAAATGAAAGCCAGGGCAAAGATCAAAATGATCAGCACCGTCCCTGACTCAGCAAAACCGGCGCCGCCAATGAGACGGATAACGCCGTCCGAAAGAAAAAGAGTGCCTACCACCAAAGGTACGACCAGAAGCACAATGATTTTGAAGGTTTTGTCGGAAACATCTTTAAATCTCTGGTGATTGGAAAAAATACTGTGCGACATAATGGGAAAAATGAGCCCCATAATCATTCCCGGAAAAAAGGAAATGTTTTCAATCACCTTGTACGCCGCATTATAGATGCCCACTTCGGAGCTGCTTCTCATAACAGACAGCAAGATAGTATCCATCTTGAAATAAAGAAAAGTGATGACCGCCGCTATGCCGACCGGATAAGACTGGCCGAGAAATTTTTTCCAGTAAGCAAAATCGAACATCGGTCGCAGTTTGATATACCGCCGCGACCACCAAAGAACCAGAAGAAAACTGAAAATCATATTAAAAAGGATAGCCGACACTATCCAGTTGAAACTCCATCTCATCTTAACGACGATAACTATCAGCGCCACCTGCAAGGCTTTTCCCAAAAATTCCGAGATGGCCACCTTGTCCATCGCCAGATTTTTCTGAAAAACGCCGTTTAAGATCTGGTAGGCGCAGGAAAAAACATAAGCGGCCGCAGCAATGATTATGCTGCATTTGACTTCCGGAGAATAGGGAAAGAGATAAACGATGACGGGAGAAATGACCAGGACGACCAAAGAAGACAAGATGCGCAAAGTGAACATATTGCCCATTATTTTCTCTTCGTCCGCACCTTCTCTGGAAATTTCTCTGGTAGAGATGGTGTAAAGCCCCAGATCGGAAAGGGCGGCGAAAAAAGAGAAAAACGCGAGTACGGTCGCGTAATTTCCAAAACCATCCTGGCCCAGATAGCGAGTGATGATACCGATAGCGACCAAAGCTAAGATTGTCGAAAGCACTTTGGAAACAGTGCTGATGGCCACGTTGTAAGCTATTTTACGGGCAACTCTCATAATTTAAATTAAATCTGCTGGCTTTATCACCACACGCCTGTCTTCTCCTTCCCCGATGCTTTCAGTCTTGATAGCATCGTTTTTGGCCATTTCCATATGCACGATCCTTCTTTCATAGGGCGACATCGGACGAAGGACTACTGCTCTTCTTTCCGAGAGAGCTTCCTCAGCCAATGATTTAGCCAGCTTGATGATAGACTCATTTTTTTCCTGGCGATAAGAATTGACATCCAAGATAAAATTGGTCCTGTCGGAAATTCTTTTTCTCACGATAAGCCGGGTGATGTGCTGGAGAGACTGAAGGTTTACTCCATATTGCCCGATGAGAAAATTCGACTCGGAAGTCTGGATGTTGCAGATGATTGTTTCTTTTTCTTCTTCGGAAATTTTCGTCTCTATTTGCGCTTCAAAGCCCATCTTGGACATTACTTCTTCTATTATCTCCTTTAGGACTTGCTCTGATTGGCTATTGCTATTCTCCATTTATTTAAAATTAACTATTATCTAGTTTTCCGCGCTGGCGGGCTCGCTCTTTTTTTCCAGATATATCTGTTGGGCTACCATAAAAACAGTCGATACCAGCCAATAAAGAGCCAGTCCTGCCGGAAAGCGTATGCCGATAAAGAGAGTGAGGAGCGGTCCCATATAAAGCATCTGCTTGGTCATCATCTGAGCGATATCGTCTTCCTTTTTCTTTTTGGTTTTATCAGCCGGCGCGGCAGCCAATTGCTTTCCCATCAGCATTTTGGTCTGATAATACTGCGCCGCCGCCGCCAAGAAGATCAGAATGAGGTGCGGCGCGCTTCCCAAAGTAAGGTTTTTCAGATCCAGGGTCTTGGAAAGATCGATCATCCCCAAAAAATATTGGTTTATCTGCCCCGGATTGGAAACGAACGGATAAAGCACGGCCTGGCTCACTTTCAGTCCGGCGCTGGAGATATTGAACAGCACCCGATAAATAGCAATCAAAAAAACCAATTGGAAGACCAGAGGGAGACAGCCGGAAAAAGGATTGGTCTTGTGGGTCTTATAAAGTTCCATCACCGCCTTGCTTTGTTTTTCCTTGTCGTCCTTATATTTCTTTTGGAGTTCCTTGATCTTCGGTTGGAGTTCCTGCATCTTTTTTTGCGATTCGATCTGTTTTTTGCTGAGAGGCACAAGCAGGAGCTTGATCAAAACAGTCACCAAAATGATGGCGATGCCGAAATCATGGAAAGGAACTATATTGTATACAAAAACCAGCAAATTGTATATAGGCTGGTAAATGAAAGCGTTAAACAAAAAACCCATTATATTAAATTCAACCCGTTAACTAATTAATTTTCCCAAAGTTAAGGCTTTTTCTACCATTTCCCGGAGCTCGCGACTGGAAAGGGAAGGTTTTCCCTTTTTTTGCGCGATTATCACCATATCCCAACCGGGATATATTCTTTTGAACTCCGCCCGTATAATTTCCCTCAGTTGCCTTTTGATCCTGTTCCGCTCCACTGCCAACTTGGAAAATTTTGTTCCCACCACGATGCCTATCCGCGAATATTCAAAACTATTTTTGCGAAATTTCAATACCACGTTGCCCGCAGAAACGGTCCTGCTTTGGCGATAAACAGTATCGAAATCTTCTTTTTTCGTGATTCTGTTTTTGGCAGTCAGCATCTGTTTTATACGGTGGTTAGCTTTTTTCTTCCTTTTTGCCGTCTTCTCTTGAGAACATTTTGGCCATTTTTAGTGCTGTTTCTTTTTGTAAAACCATGCCGCCTTTTTCTTCTAGTGCTCTTCGGTTTATATGTCTGACTCATAGCTATTTTCTATTAAACTATTATTAACAATTACTTCAGATTTTACCAGCTAATAAAGCAAAAGTCAATGTTGCAGTCTTTATTAATTACTAATCAACTACTAATATACAAACATAGCCGCTAGGCATTGTTTTATCAGCAACTAACAATTATAATATTCGTATATTCGTAATTCACAGAGGTTCCCACACCTTATCAACAGCTTTATCCCCAAATTCTTTTGAGCCGTCCCAAGTGATGTGCTATACTTCATTCTACTCTCTCCTATTACTCCTGTTTGGATATCTTATTTCTTGATAGAAGTACTGGGGGGACAACTAAAAAAATGACTAACGATGAACTATGGCAAGCAGCAATGGGGGAAATAGAGCTTTCCATCTCTAAGGCTAATTTTATTACTTGGTTCAAAAACACTGCCATCGCCTCCATCAAAGATGGCCATGTGGTTATTGGCGTGCCTAATGGCTTTGCCAAAGAATGGCTGGAAAACAAATATAATCTGCATATTCTGAGAGCCCTGAGAAATTTCAAAGACAACGTGAAGTCCGTCTCTTGTATCATCGCCACTATCCAAAATTCAGAATTTCCTCGGGAACATTCTGTCGATGCCATCATTGCTCCGCCAAAAATCACTTCCCCTTTCCCCAAATCCCCGCCAATAAGCTTTGAAACCAACCTTAACCCCAAATACATCTTCGAAAACTTTGTAGTGGGATCGAGCAATGAACTGGCCAAGGCAGCTTGTTTTGCTGTTTCCCAAAACTTAGGCGCCGTTTATAATCCTCTTTTCATCTATGGCGGAGTGGGCCTGGGAAAAACCCACCTTATCCAATCTATCGGCAATGAGATCTTGAGAAATAATCCGACTATTCGCGTAAAATACATCACTTCCGAGAGGTTTACCAGCGAGCTTATTGATTCCATAAAAAACCAAAAAATCAACGAATTTAAGGAATATTATCAAAAAATCGATCTCCTCATTATTGATGATATCCAATTTATTTCCGGGAAAGAGAAGACTCAGGAAGAGTTTTTTCACATTTTTAATTATCTATACCAACTCAATAAACAAATAGTGCTTTCTAGCGACAGACCGCCCAAGGCCATCCAGATCCTGGAAGAACGGCTGCGCTCCCGCTTTGAAGGCGGAATGATCGCCGATGTTTCCCGGGCTGATTTTGAAACCAGGGTGGCCATATTGCGCCAAAAGGCCCTGGAAGAAGGGTTAAGTATCAGCGAAGAAGCGATAGAATTTATCGCTCAAAACGTTAAAAATAACATTCGTGAGTTGGAAGGCGCCTTAAATCGGGTTTCTGTCAGCGCCCAACTCACCAAACAAGCCATCACTCTTGATTATGCTTCTCGGGTGCTTTCCGAGCTTATTTCCAGCGGAAAAAAGAAGGGCATCACCCATAAACACATTCTTAAGGTCGTTTCTGGATTTTATGATATCGCTCCCGACGATCTCCTGGCTAAAAACAGGAAGCAGGAGATAGTAAGGCCCAGGCAAATAGCGATGTACCTAATGAGAAGTGAATTGCAATATTCCTATCCCGGAATAGGAGAAAAATTAGGCGGCCGGGACCACACCACCGCCATCCACGCTTTTGAAAAAATAGCCGCCGCCCTTAAAAATGACGAGAAGCTCCTAGAGGAGATAACCCTCCTAAGAGAGCAGCTTTATACTATTATTTAAGTGCCCCTTGGGCACAAGTTGTGGATTGGGTGTATGATTACCTGTTTATTATCCTCTTATTGGCTATCATTTAGTGTCGTGTTAACCTGAGGGGTTATTTACAAAAAATATTTTCCCCAACCCTATCAACCATCAACTCCCTAATTAAATCTCGCCTTATCCAATACTTATCCACACATAAATTCCCTCACTTAAGCCCCAAATAACATTTATCCCCAGTTTTTTCTTTACTAGTAATAAGTAGTAGGTTTATATATTTAAAGATAATTAATTATAAATACTTTTAATCATATGAAATTAGTTTGTACTCAAGATAACTTTAAAAAAGCTATTTATAACTGTGAAAGAGTGGTTTCTAAGCAAAACACCCTTCCTATCCTTAATAATATCCTTTTTGAGACAGAAAGAGGGGGGTTAAAGCTCTCAGCCACTAATTTAGAGATAGGGGTGGTGGCTAAGATAAGCGCTAAAGTGGAAAAAGAGGGGAAAATTACCATTCCAGCGCGCCTTATTAGCCAGTTTTCCGCCAATTTGCCTCAAGGGGAGAATGTGACTATAGAAATGGCTGATCAGAGCCTTAAAATTAAAAGTGGATCAGTACGAGCGGTGATAAAAGGGCTTAGTGCGGCTGATTTTCCCCTAATTCCTAAGAAAAATACCGAGTTTTTACTGAAAATCCCAGCCGCAGATCTGAAAAATATCCTGGCTAAGGTGATGGTTTCAGTGGCGCTTAATGAAGCTCGGCCGGAACTAACAGGAGTTAATGTGGTTTTGGGTGCTAAAGAGCTGTTTTTCGCCACTACTGATAGTTTTCGCCTAGGAGAACACAAATTTAAACTAAATGAAAAGAATTGCCATATAGAAAACTACAAGCTTTTCCAGGAGAAAAGGGATAATATTATTATTCCTGCCAACACTTTTATTGAACTTAATCGTATTATTCCTCAGGACAGCGAAGAGGAAGTGAAAATTGCTATTGAAGAGGGACAGATATTTTTTGAAATAAATACTGTCCGCCTGGTTTCGCGGCTGATTAATGGTAAATATCCGGAATACAAACACATTATGCCGAAAGATTATAAAACCAGGGTAGTAGGTGACAAAAACATTTTGCAGAACGCGGTGAAGATGGCGAGTATTTTTTCTTCTGGAAAGACCAGTGAAATTTCGCTCAAAATTGACGCCAGTGCCAAGAAAATAATAGTCAGCGCTAAGAGTGTGGAAGCGGGAGAAAACTCAACAGAACTTAAATTTGACATCACGGGGCCATCTCAGGAGGTTATTTTTAACTCCAAATATATTTTAGACGGGATTAACACCACCACCACTTCGCAATTAGCTATTCTGCTCAACAGCGCTTCCACACCGGTAGCGATAAAAGAAATTAACGAAGAAACTGGTGAAGTTTTGGGCGATTATACTTATATCGTGATGCCGATAAGGAGCTGAATATGAAGTCTCTCAAAAACATACTGGAAAAACGCAAAGATTTGAAAAGGATGACTTTTGACACTAAGGATGTTTTTTATATTTTTAACAGAGTGATCAAAAAACAATTCGGTGAGATTGGTGCGGCCAAGTTCCAGGCGGATTATTTCGGCAAAAAAGTGCTGGTAGTCCGTTGCGAATCATCCGCTTGGGCCAGCGAGCTCTGGACGAATAAGGGAAAAATAATCCGCAAGATGAATGAAGAATTAGGCGAGGGGGCGGTGGAAAAAATAAGGACGAAATAAAAAAACAGCCAGGAGGCTGTTTTTTAAAAACGCTGCTCATATAAATTAGTGGATCGCAGTTTCTTTTCTGTGGCCTTCTTGGATTTGCGCAGTCAGATAAGAATCAAATTCCCCGATCTTTTTTTGAAGGCTCGCGCCCATTGATTTTTCTTTTTCGGTCGAGCTACTGACGTGAGTCAAGAGAGCTAGGCCGCCTTCGAAATTCCCAATATAATGTTGCAGGTCTGAACTCTTTTCGACGAAAGGGGAAGAGTCATTTTTTATCAGTTCCGCGAGAAACCGGCACTTATCTGCTAGAGCATCTAATCCGTATCTTCCGATGAGGTTTTCATCGATGCCTTCAAAGGAGTTGATAGCATAGCAGATGTTGCCCAGCTTTTTGATAGTGTCACTGAGCTCTTTTTCTTTTTTATTCAACTGCTCAAGCTGTTTCTCCTCGTCACTGATACCGGACTCACTATTGGAAGCATCAGCCATTAATTTTTCCGGGTTATATGTTTCCATAAATTTTTTTATTGTTATTTTATAAACCAAACCGCCACAATTAAAGCAGCCAATGCCAACCGGTACCAAAAAAAGATTTTGTAGCTGACGCGGGAAATGAACTTGAGCATCCAGACGATGGCGAAATAGCCGGAAACGGCAGCGACGACGATGGCGATGATTTCGGGCGTGCCGGCGGAAAATAAATCTTTTAATTTTAATATTGTGGCGCCAAAGATAATTGGTGCGCTGAGTAAAAAAGAAAATCGGGCGGCGCTTTCGCGGTTGAGGCCTAAAAATAATCCGGTAGTAATCGTTGCTCCAGAACGGGAAACGCCGGGAATGATGGCCACGGCCTGGGAAAGACCGACTAAAACTGAATCTTTTTTCGTGACTTCACTGATATTTTTTTTGTGAGCCGCGTATTTATCGGTCAGATATAAAAGCAATCCCATAATGGAGAGTGTCGCGGCAATCAGCAGTGGCTTTCGAAAAACCGTTTCTGCTTTGGACTCCAGAAGCACTCCGAATATGGCACCGGGAACAGTGGCAATGACGAGGAGCCAGAATAAATTTTTACTGTAGGCTATATTTATCCATTTATAATTTGTAGCTTTAGGGAAAAAAGTGACACGGATTATTTCCAGAAAGTCTTTCCAGAAATATAAAACGACGGCGATAAGTGTTCCGAAATGAAGAGCGACATCAAAAGATAAACCCGGATCGGGAAAATTAAAAAGCCAGGGCACAATAATCAGATGGGCGCTGGAAGAGATGGGCAGGAATTCTCCGAGGCCCTGGACGAGGCCGAGGAGGATGGCGTGAAAGATGGTCATAAATTTATATAAACAGTAGGGACGCAATTTATTGCGTCCAAAATTATTTAAGCATTAGGGCGTGATGAATCGCACCCCTACATAAATTATTGTGGTTAAGAAGATACATTTACTTTTATACTATCCGAATCGTCATTGCCATTTTCATCCACAGCTGTTACTTTTATATCCAAGCTGGAACCCTTATCTCCATCCTGAACGGAATAGTTGCAAGAATCTTTGTCGCCGGAGCACACATCAGAACCATTAACATCAAAGGTGATTTTTTTGATATTGAACGGAGAATCGACGTTGGCTTTAATAGTAAAGGAAGAATCGGTTATATTATCATCGTCATTCGGGGAAGATATTTTGACCGACGGTCCTAGATCGCTAAAATCTTTGGAGGTGCAATCTTCAGTGGGTGGGCTATCGTGGGAATAATCTTTTTTGCCCTTGGTCCAATCAGCCACCGCTTTTTCCCAAGTCTTGAATTGCGGGTCAGTCGAGGGATCTTTCGGCGGATCGCCTTGCGGATCGTCTTTATTGACATAGTAGAGAATGCTGTGGTTGTTAGAGAATTTGTCTTTTTCTACCAAGCTATCAGGGCAGGCATCACTGGCCAGACAATAGTTATCCTTTTTTTTGCCGGGAATCTGGCAAACTTTGAGCTCTTGCGTAGCATCCAGTTTTCCGTCTAGAACATCTTTTCCGGTATCTTGCTGTTTGTATTCGGGAAAGTTTTCGACAGAATAATTTTTCAGAGCCTGGTCCATATAGGCCCGCCATATAGGCGCGGCCACATAAATTCCGTCCGCTCCCTGAGCCAGGGGAGAGTTGTCATTATTGCCGGCCCAGACGCCGGTGACGAGAGAGGGGGTATAGCCGATGGTCCAACCATCGCGCCACTCGTTGGTCGTTCCGGTTTTCGCCGCTACCGGACGGTCGGGAAAGGAAAGTGGATTATTATTCCCAAATATCGGAGCACGGAGACTATTGGTGGACATAATGTAGTCGATCATAGCGATATATTTTTCATCAACCACCCTTTCTCCATCATTGGGCTGGTATTGTTCCAGGATGTTTCCCTTGCTGTCTTGTATTTTCAGGATAGACACGATGTCATGATGGATGCCGCCGGTGGCAAAAGTTCCATAAGCATCGACATGATCCAGTAAATTTACTTCTCCTCCGCCCAAGACCAAGGATAATCCATAGCGAGTAGGATCATTAAGAGTGGTGATGCCCATTTTATGGGCGGTATCAATAGAATTATTTACGCCGGCTAAATACAGGGTTTCTACGGCCGGAATATTGAGGGACATAGCCAAGGCGTCTTTCATCTCAACCGGCCCTCGGTTCTTGCCGTCGTAATCATGGGGAGCGTAGGATTGCCCTGTATCGGTGCTGAAATTGGTATCTACGTCCCAAAGCTGGGTTTCTGGGGTGTAGCCTTTCTCAAAAGCGGTAAGATAAACGTAAGGCTTAAAAGAAGATCCCGGCTGGCGATTACTGAGAGCCACGTTCACTTGTCCATCGATGGAAGTGTCGAAATAATCTTTTGATCCCACCATAGCCAGGATTTGTCCGGTTTTGGGGTCCATCGAAACAAGCGCGGCATTGGAAGCCTTATACTTGACATTATTAGCTGCCCCATTTTTCACTGCTTGTTCGGCTGCTTGCTGTTTATCCCAGTCGAGCGTGGTGTAGACATTCAGCCCTCCTTGTTCGACCATATCCTGGCCGTACTTTTTTTCCAGATATTGTTTGATATACATCACAAAATGCGGAGCGCTGATGTTTTCCTGGTCGGGCTTTATCTCAGAGAAGATGTCGACGCTCTTAGCATCGTTATATTGGTCTTGGGTAATGTATCCCAAAGTCATCATTTGTTTCAGGCAATATTCCTGCCTGGCTTTCAGCGCTGTTTGATTGGATCCGTAGGGAGAATAATAGGTGGGAGCCTGAGGCAGAGAAGCCAGGAAGGCCGCTTCAGCCAGGTCGAGTTCTTTGGCGTGCTTGCCGAAAAAAGTTTCAGAAGCGGCTTCGATGCCATAAGCATTGGAACCATAAGGAATCTGGTTAAGATACATCGCTAAAATATCGTCTTTGGAAAATTTTTGTTCCAGCTCAATGGCCAAAATAGCCTCTTTAATTTTTCGGGTAAAAGTTTTTTCGGAAGACAGGATGGACTGTTTGACCAACTGTTGGGTGATGGTCGATCCTCCCTGGGACGTTCCCCGATGGAGGAGGTCGCTTATGGCGGCTCGCGCCATACTTTTGATTTCGATGCCGTGGTTGGAATAAAAATTTTGGTCCTCAAGAGAAATGGTGGCATAGCGGAGGGTCTCAGGCATTTCTGAATAGGGGATCTGGGTCCGTTTTTCCTCGCCGTGGACGTCATAGAGGATGTGGGTGCCGCTGCGATCATAAATCTTGGTTGACTCGGCGATCACCCGGTTATTGATATTGTTCGGATTGGGCAGGTCTTTATAAAAGTAAAGACAGACGCCAACCACAAAAAGAAAGCCGGCCAGCACCACAAGGCCAAAATAGGTGGCTATTTTTTTCCAATTAAAATGGAACTTTCCAGAGTGGAGTTTTTTAGCTCCAGCGGAGAAATTTTTAGGCGAAAAAATTCGAGACATAAAAAATAGATTATATTTATAAAAGTAACTAGTATTTTACTATAAAGAATGAAAAAATTCAACAATCAAAACCACGCTCTATTTTTTTTAGTTTTAAAATAAACTCAATTATATCTTTTATCACGTCCCGAGTTTCCCCGTGGCTTGGATGGTAATGGATATAAAGATCCGGCTTCCCGTTTATTTCCAGTATCTTTAGCTTTTGCCCTTCAGGGTCCTTGCTTATATCATCACAAATAATATCGATACCTGCCAGGCTTTTCCCCACTGCTTTGGCTGCTCTGACGCAAATTTGCTCAATATTCGGATTTATTAATTTCGTAGCATCTTTCGTTTCGCCTCCTTCGGCCAAGCAGGAATTAATTTTTATAAAAACTTCCTGATTTTTTTTAGGAATGCTATCAAGCTCAAGCCCTTGGTTTTTTAATATTTTTTTTAATACGTCGTCACAGGGTGTTTTTTTTCTTATCTCAGCTTGTTTTATGGCCAATAATTCCTTGATTGTATTTTTATCATTTCCAAAGACCCTTGGCGGAATCATTTCCAAAACTCCGATCGCGTTGTTTTCCAGGATCAAAACCCTAAACTCTCTTCCAAAAACCATTTCCTGGGCAATTAAATAGGGAAATTTACCAATCTCCCTAAAAATTATTTCTTTTGCCTCAATTAAGTCTTTGATTGCAATAAAAACCCCGCGGCTATTTGAGCCATTAGCGTCTTTTATCACGATAGGATAGCTCAAGGAAGCAAGTTCGGAGTCTATTTTTTCCGCGGTTAAGGATTTCTTATAAAAGCAGGCGGACTTTGGGGTAGGAAGATCGTTTTCTTTTAGGGCGACATAAGTCAGATCTTTGTGCTCCGTTAGCATTTTTCCCGAAAGAAAATCACTGGCGATTTCAAATTTTCTGGAAAATAGTATTTTCTCACCGTTGATCTTAATTAAGAAACAACTTCTTTCTGGAACTATTTTTTCAACAGTCCCGCCCATTTGGGCAACGACCTTTTTTATAATGAGGGAATTTTTTTTCATGTATATTATTAATCAGACCAATTAAAAACCTTTTTGAAGGACTATTTGCTTTCAGCCATCTTGCCCAAGGAGCCTACCAGTCTTTCTATAAAGAGCGTATGCCCGGGCATCTTTTCCGAGGGAAAACCTATCTGGTCATTCAATTCAAAAACATAAGGCTTTTCATCCTCAAATCCAAAATCAATCGAATAAAGCGGATAATTATATTTTTTATCGATTATTTCTTGAATTTTCTTGGTAACTTTGACGGCGCTAGCGGGGATTTTTTCTATAGGCAGTTCTTCTATTTTCCCTCCTTGGGCAACATTAGCCAAATAACTGCCTTCTTTCGGATTTCTGACATGAGCTAAAGTTATTTCTTTGTCAATTATGACAACTCTTAAATCGTGCCTTCCCTGGGTAATATTTTTTATGCCTCTAGATGTATCTATAAATTGTTGCAAAACATATTCCGTTCCACTCTCGAGTTTCGTCTTAGCTAAGTTTTCAGGGAGGTCGATGGCAATTCCTTTTCCTCCTAGCCCTTTTGCTGGCTTCAAAACTGCTATTTTTTTTGCAGGAAAATGAGCCAGTGCCATCCCTAGTTCCTTTTTGTTCTTTATCTTGATGCTCTTTGGCATAAACTTTCCAAGCGAGGAATACATACTGTTTTTATCATTGCAAAGAGTTTTAAACGATAGGCAGTTGAGAGTTTTTTTTACTTTAGGCGGTGGGAACTCCAGTCCGCCGCTTCGATCATAAACAGCGTCAGCTCGGATAATTTTTTTAGTGGAAAGAAAGTTTTTCCCATCAAAGAAAAGGGGATTTTTAAAATTAAGTTCGCCTAAATAGTTTTCTTTTCCACTAGACAGATACATATCAAAACCCGCACGCGTTCCATACTCAAAGAAATAGTAATAGACGCTTCTTTTTCGACCGAAGCCAGAAAAAGGATCGGGGCTGTTTTTTTTCTGCCTATAATACATGACTATTTTTTTTCGCATCGGGATAAATAATCAGCTAAGGAAGTTACTTCTTGAGTATTTTTTTTGTCTATTGTAAATGCGGGACAACTATTAACTTCAAATATTATCGGCCGGCCTTTTTTGTCTTCCACTACGTCCACACCAGCCACGTCGATGCCGGCAATTTTTGCCGCTCGCAGCGCTTCTTTTCTTGTCGACTTTCTGACTTCTTGCTCGGTTACAAATTTTTCTGTTGCCCCCAATGACACATTATTTCTGAACTCCTCTTTTGGTTGCCTGGTTTTAATTTCGCAGACGGCAATCTTATTTCCCATTATAAGTATTCTGTATTCAAATGTGTTTGGAATAAATTCTTGAAGAAAAACTATTTTTTGGGAATCTTTTTTCAAAATTGTTTTGATTGTTTTTTCAAGGTGCAATTTTGTTTTCGCCAGATGGACCCCCTCTCCGCAGGAAATGCCGCACTCTTTTACAACAATGGGTAATTTCAAATATGCGGCAGCATTTTCTAGCTGCTTTTTGGAGTAGGAAATTGCGTAATAAGTTTTTGGGACAGAAGCGCCACTAGCGTTAAGATGGAAGACCTGTGCTATTTTTGGATTTTTTTTGGCTTCATAAAATTTATCTATAAACAGTATCTTTTTTGTCTTGGCAGTGCAGGCCAGTATATGGGCCATAACTTGAAAACGCGCCACTTTTCTGGGATAAATCACGCTCCATGTCTCTATCGGTTTGCCAGCAATGAGGATTTTTGCTTGCCCTCTTTCTAGGAAAACCTCAACATCCTCGAAGCTGAGAAAATCTGCTTGGCAATTTCTTTTATAGAGTTCTTTTTCTAAAAAAGACATAAACGCATTCATTATTTTATAGCTCTTCTTTCTTGGTCTTAGAACAAGTATCATAATATTTATCTTACGGCATCAATTAAAAATTTCTTTAAATCTCTTCGTCCGATTAAAACGGGGTAGCTCATTCCTTCACGGTTAGCCACTGACAATTTAGAGGAGAAAGCTAAATTATTAATGGTCAATTCTAGCCGAATTTCTATTCTATATGTTGCTCCGTGAGAAGAAGATATCTTTGCTACTTCACAAACATCGGGGTGTTTCATAAGTTCCTTCCAGGTTTCGTTTTCGCTTAGTTTATTAACCTCCTCGCTGCTCAAAACCCTGTCGAGTTTAAAATCCTCCCAGTATTTTACAGCATCTTCATATCCAAGCTCACGAGCTAGGTTTACATCTATTGATGAAATCCCGGCGCCCGTATCGATTCTTGCTTCCACCTCCACGTCCTTGCCTTCTTTTCCGGTTATTTTTATTCTTTCTATTGTGCCGATAACTTTTCTTCCGGAAATTTCCTCCACCTCTTCTTCCACTTCTCCTCCGAAAAGGTTTTTGCCCAAAGTTACGCCGCGTTTCAGGGTTTTAATTTTGATATCAGCCACTCGCCGCAGCCGTTCTTTTAACCCGGAGAGATTGGCGATCTGGATGGACAGTCCTGGGCGAGCGTTCAGCTCGACGATGACCGGGCCGCGTTCCTTGTCGATGGCGATGTCAGCGCCGAGATAACCGAGTCCCGAAATTTCCTGGGCGCGGACAGCCAGATTCAAAATGTCGTTCCAATAGGGAATTCTGATTCCGGAAAGAAGAAGCCGGGTGCCGGGAACGTAGTCGATTAT